>Ga0099824_1004679_pt1 | contig 19617 bp, 3 predicted proteins | sample SiratrowhiteBW_FD_76837 | JGI IMG/M metagenome (GOLD analysis project Ga0099824, IMG submission 76837) | Root nodule microbial communities of legume samples collected from California, USA - Siratro white BW | ecosystem: Host-associated > Plants > Roots > Nodule | place: USA: California... | reverse complement strand
TTCTACAACCCGCAATACAAAATTTTTTTCAAAAAAAATTTGTATTGCGGGTTGTAGAACCCGCAATGTATTTAAAAAAAAATTTATGTTGCGGGTTGTAGAACCCGCAATGTATTTAAAAAAGGTTTTATATTGCGGGTTGTACAACCCGCAATGTAAAAGGTGCAGAAAATATAATTGCGGGTTGTACAATCCGCAATGTGTTTATTTTTTAATTGTATTGCGGTTTGTGCAACCCGCAAAGTGAAAAAAAATGAATGATATGAAGGCTATTTTCGTCTTTTCTTCAAAGCTAAAATGAGAATATTTTTAAATTATGGAGTTGCAGGAAGTCACCATGGAGGTGCAGAAGAATCACTCTAAGTATTTTTGTGGTTGATTAAGTTTAAGGTTCTGTTAGTCGTGTATCAATGATTGGAAGTGACTGCTTATGCTATAAAAAAAATAGTTAAAATTATATTTATCATTTTTTACCACGTATGTCAAATGTTTTTCTTACTCGATGATAATTTATATTAGGATGTTTAAACAATGGAATAATAAAATATTTAAGAGTGGAATAAATAATCTGTTTTCTAGGTTTAGACCTTCTATTTGATTTGAGTTGAAAAATTACAAACTAAATCTATTGCATTCAAGTTGTAGTTTTCATTTTAAGAAACTTAATTGAGTATCCAATTATATAAAAAAAATATTTAATATGTTTTAATAAAACCATTAGTCTTCATATTATTTTTTTCACACTTCATAGTTTTAGACTTAGCTTCTTCTCACACAACTCGTCAACACAAATCCTTTTTCCTGGAAGTCTCCTTCTTCCTTTACAACCGTTTTATAAAGTTCAGATATAAAACAACTTTAAAGATGGGTTAATGTGAAATTTATTTGAATTTTAAAAATCCAAAAAAATTATTAACTACTTAGAAAAACACATTCGTTAATCATGTATCTATTTTATCAATCAAAGGTCACATACTTTGAACGAATTCTCAACAGAATATATTCATAAACATCTCACTTCTAAATATAATCTAAAACAAGCATAAGTGCGTGCGTTTAGATAAGGATTCAACAAAAAGATTAAAATATATTAAATTTAAATTACTTTCAATTTTTATTAATTTATTTTTCAAATGTTTAGACACAATAATTTAAATTTACTAAATTTTGGTTTTCTTATTCAAATAAAATATTTTAATTACCACCAATTAAAACATATTTAATAATTTCAAAATATATGTTGATTATTTTTATCAATGTTAATCAAAATTTATTTTCAATTAAATTTTACTAGAATCTTTCTATTGAAATTGATAAAAAAATTATTTTATATCCTATTCAAATAAAATATTTTAATTACTACCAATTAAAACATATTTAATAAGTTAAAAATATATGTTGATTATGTTTATCAATGTTAATCAAAATTTATTTTCAATTAAATTCTATTAGAATCTTTCTATTGAAATTGATAAAAAAATTTATTTTATATCCCTAATATTATTTTTGTTTTTCATAAGTATTTCAGTTGATATTACCTAAACTGAAAGCACAACATGAAAAAAAGACACAAATATAAAAGAATAAGAGAAATTTGAAACTATACAATTTTAAGTCATTAAATTATTTTTATAAATTTTAATTTAAATAAATCTATATGCAAACATATTTCAACACAAACCAATTTATTTATTTTTATAAAATTAATTACCACATAAGAAAATCAATTTAATTTGTAGTGTTTTATTTCCTTTACTTGAAAGAAGTAATTATTTTTTTTAATCAATATATTTAAAAAATAATTTAACAAAGACGATTACTTTTAAAAGGTAATCCTAAAAGTAACTTTTACAACAATACAAGAAGAATATTGAGAAAAGAGAAATAATGATTTGAGACTTCAATAAAACTTGATAATCCACTTTAATGGAAAGAGTAAATTTTTATATTTGTATAGAAAAAAATAATAAAAAGTAAAATAGTTGATGTAAAAATTTATTGAATATAAAAAATTAAATACAAATATAATATTTTCTATAAAATGACACCTTTTTATAGGAACTAAGAAGGAGAAGCACGACTCACTCATCCATTAGAGAGAGAGAGTGAGAGGAGTTAGTAATGAATTTGGAATTGTGTTGTCGCTTTCCATTAAATAAGTCAGAGCTCTGCGGCTTCTCATAACCAAACACAAAATCTTTGTTACTTCCATTTTTTCATTGAATCAAGGAAGCTACAACTTTACTTCCATTGCAGAGGACTCAGGGTAGAATTGTATCTTTGCTTCTGTTAATTTCAATGTCTTCTGATCTCTATACTTTTGACATTCCTTTCCCCAGACATTCAGACACAGACAACATGGTCTTCTACGATGCAGATGGAAATCTCATGTTTTTCTCCGACCCTTATTCCCTCCCTTTCCTCACTGCCTCTCCAGTGCATGATGTGGCTCAAGGGAATTTCACCAATTCTCTTCACCCTTCTTTTTTCTCTTCTTCTCCTCAGGAAAAGGAGACTCTCTGTCATGCTAATCTGTCAAATGGCTCAAATATAAAGTCTGAGTTTAGAAATTTCTCTGCTTTGCATGCTTCCGAAGTGACAAGTGAGGAGTTCCAAATGGGTGTGGATTACTTCTACAATCAGCACTTTCTTTCTCAAACTTGTCATGCTTCTGAGACTGCATCGAAGGTAATACAAAGGAGCTTCAGCTGTAACTCTTTCGGTGGGAAGCCAAGTTTCCCTTTTGAACCTCACCCTCACACTCTAATGGACTCCCCAAATTTTCAATGCCATGCTCTGATTTCCCCTGAAAACAATTTCTTCATGGGACAAATGAGGAGGGTGTGCAGTACAGGAGATTTACAGGTTCAATAACAAACCTCGCTCTTAACTTTATTAACTTTCATAATAAATTTTTAATCTTGTACTTATCATCATTAATAGAAATTATTTATTTTATTTTGATTAAACTTTGTTTTGGTTTCTGTTCAGAAGACCAAAGCAACAGATATGTCTCAAGTGGAGAGCCCCTTGTTGGAGGAAGCATACTTCAAAGTGGGGCGTTACAGTGCCGAAGAAAGAAAAGAAAAAATCTCTAAATACAGAGCGAAGAGAAGCCAGAGGAAGTTCAACAAAATTATTAAGGTAAAGAAGACAGCAGTATAGTATTTGACAATAAATATGTTTTTTTTTTTACTATTTGTTTAGTGCCAATAATTGAAAGACAAGAATGAAAATGGGGTATTAGTTTATGAAAGATACGAAGGAATTTAGAGGGAAATATATACGAATGCATGATTAAGAAAAGAAAATGGATAAAGAATAGAATTGAAAAAGAAAAAGGTCTGAATGTGTTGTTTTTGATCGTGGTACCAACTGAAACCAGTATGCATGCCGAAAGTCGCTAGCCGACAATCGAACCCGCATACGTGGCAGATTCGCTCGCAACGACGAAATCAGCGAGATTCCGAAACCACTTTCTTCAACTTCAACCACAGAAGAATATGAAGACGAATTCTGGGTAACTACTACTAACATTTGATTGCTCTTCTTAAATCTCAAGCAACAACACATTGGCATGTTGCTAATAAGTTAAATGGGGTGTTCATGTCTGCTATATATTTTTATGCAGGTTGAATTCATTGAAGGATTAAACGAGGAGGTCAATGGTTAGAGGGTAGCAGAGAATGTGCAAAGAGTTATTATGGAACTCCAAAGTTTCAGTTTCACTATCTGTGTGTGTCTTTGGAGTCTTGACAGAAGCATCTTTTTGGAAGACCCCTTTTATGATACCACTCACAACGAAACAAAACAGTCTTTTGTAAGCAAAGGAAAAGATTACGAAAGACTTTTCAATTTATCTTTATTAATAATAAAGCTTGTAAATTTAGAATGTGAATTGGGTAGTTAGAGGTTGCTTCCACTTGGGTTTTTGCTTAATTCTGTTTCATTTTGATTTCTCCTTTCTATTTTTGGTTTCCATTTGTTCATTGTATATAACCATGTATCATATTCAATAATCAGGCAATGTATTGGTAGAAAATATGTACAGACTCACTACTTATGCTTATTCTCCTACACTCATCTTAAAGAAAAACATCTGTAATAGAAAAGTTATCTCATGTGAAAAGAAAGTTATTTTGGATTCTATAACAATATTTATAAAAATGATATGATATGATGCAGTATTGCAGCAAAATGGGTGCAATTAGAAACAGGAAGTTATAGATGAAGGTTTAAAAATACCTAAGTATTAGGCGGCGCCAAAAGAAAAAGAAGCATCCACTTAGAGTAATCATTCGTTTTCTATTGAAGTGGCAAATTTAGTGTGTGTTTTTGTTGCATTATTACAATTTTCTTAAGTGGGATTTCTCTTTTCCAATCAGATACTGGTCAAATAAATTCCAAGGATAAAGGACGGTTATTCACTAGTTTATGTTTAAACATTTTTATGCTGTCAAATCATTGCCCCATGATGATTATATTAACACAACAACAGCAATAAATCTCAACAAAAAAACATGGGCCTCCAGTTTCTTAACACAAAATTAATCTTTCAACCCTGTCTGTCTGTAATGGAAGTTCATTGGTAATAATCTAATATATCTTCTACTGAGTGAAGTGTTTTAATTTTAAATACAAAATAGTCATGTGGTAGAAGTCTCTCTAATTATGATCTCATTTGAAGTTCTTCAGACAAGGTGTAATAGATTTTATTTTTCTGGCAGCTTAAATTTAAGAAAATTTATACAATATTTTAATTTTATAACAAGTATTCTAAATATCTTATTAGCAATATTTTTATTTAATTAAAGTAAAATTTTTACAATGACAATATATAATTATTCAATTTATGAAAGTGTTGCATATATAAAAAAAAAAAAAAAACCTTGAAGATATATCATCAGACAACTAGAGACTGCTTTTACAGATTCCCTTATTAAATAATGAGGTGTCAGTACAAATAGATGCTTCTGATCTTCTCTAGATAATATCCATTTTCATAGCCCTTTGCATCTTTGTTTTTTTTTTGACATTTAAATAATTAAATTAAAAAATATTTTTAGCTTAAAGTTGAAGAAAATTAAATATATGTAATCAATTCATTGAATTAATTGTTTTACACAAATAACTACTAATTAATTTAACTGAAAAATTACTAAAACTTAATTAATAAATATAAAATATGTAAAAATATATTGACATGAAACCTTATAAAATGTATATTTTTGGATAACAATATCTTTATATGTTTATCGTTTATAGTTTTGAGTTAATTTTGAATTCTTGTTATCTTAATTAAATATAGATATTTTAAACAGTAAATAATATATATGGGGTAATTAGTAATTTGAATAGTAAAAAGGATTGACTGTGTCACTTCAAGACGAGTGACAATATTCCGAATGGCACCAAGAAGATGGAGTTGGTTAGTACTATTTTTATTTGAGGTAGATTAGATAATCTCCCGGTAAAGTAGTATAAGAGAAAATAATAAGGATTTTTAAAAATAATGAAAAAAATAAAAAGATATGATTATATACTACTTTAATAGAATAAAAATATGAATGAAATATATATATAAAAAAATTGATTAAATATAATTATTTTAATAAAAGGAAATTATAATTCAGTAAATAAACTTAAATTTAACTGAATTAGACAAGATAAGCTGGATGGTATTTGATTATATATATTTAAATTCATTGGGAAACTAAATGACTTTTAATTATAGAAGAAAAGGAAGTTTTTGTCTTTGTTTTCAGAACTCTTTTTTTATTAAATAAAATAAAAGGCTTTGCAATCTATATTTTCTATCCTTTTTTTAATTATTATAATTCATATTGTTTACTCACTCGCCATAAAACTCTGAGGTACTTTTACAATTTTTCAGTTTTTTTGGATCTGTTAAAAGACATGTTGTTCTAAGAGATCTGATTTATTTTAACATGCCACAAATTCACACATTTATGAGGAGTTTGAATGCTTACTTTCTATTTTAATTATATTTTTCTTCCTATCTTGCCATTTTTTTTATATTTGTTGGGAGGTTAATAAGTTGACATTTGTTTTTCTTATTGGAAGTTTCTCTGAAATTTACAAAAGGCTAAAAATTCTTCGGTTAGTACTCTAAGTTTGGATTAATTAAAGGTAACTACCATACTAAAGACTTACATTGATTTTCATTCTGTAATTTTCATGTGCAAATATAATTATGATTTTTTTAATTTTCCTTATTTTTTATTTACTGTTTTGTTCTTGTTATAATGTGATATATATATATATATATATAAGTTATTTGATACAATAAGCGAGTGTAAAATTAACACTGGCGAATCTAATAGCGAGAACTTAAAAACTACTGAATCTAATTAGTAAAAACCAATCTTAATGTTTCTTTTATAGAATCTTTAAAATTAAAAAAAGCTAATGACGAGTCATTATTAATAAAAAATTTGGAATGGTCCTCACTTGCACTAATTTGTATTATTAAATAGAATGTGATGGAGGTTTAAAGGGAGATATAGATGGAGAGAGCAGTAGAGAAAATAACCAATAAAGAATGTTGATAAAATTGATCATGAGAACCTAAAATGATTCCAAAGCCCCCACTTTTGACCATCACAGTCTAGCAAAAATGAATAATCAAAACTACTCCAACACCATATGATTGAAGAGTTTACAATTTTGAAGCTTGCCTCTTTCCAGAAAGACCACAAAAGATAGAATTTTTCAGACGAAAAGAGAAAATGAGTGCTTTGGAAAGTTATCCATTGGACTTGTCCTTCTGTCAAGTCCAAAAAAAAGTCTTTTTGATTCGCAATTACTCTTTGAGAATGTTTTTCTGGAGATTTGATTAACGATAATGAATGAGAAAGAAAATATGTTTTGTGTTGTGCACACCATTGCCACGGTATGGGCACTTGCAAAAAAAAAAGAGAGACTGGGTACTATTGAAGATGCTGCTTTTGTCTAAAAAAATATTTGTAGTTACCCCTTTTATCTTAAGTAATGGCTGGAGAATCCATCAAAAATTTGAGGAAATGAAAAATGGTTCCTTTTAATAATTTGTCGGAAAGTTTTATGCCAAAAAAAATGTGGTTACTTTAAATCCGTATTAGAAAATAGTATTCCTAATATGAAACTTGCATAGAAATATATTTGAGGTGAGGTATTAGCTTTCTATTTTTCTTTTCTTTCTCTTGCATGAAAGCAAATAAGGTTGAAAAACACAAATCTAGAGAATATATTGTTCACGGACTGAAATACAAAGGCGCAAATGTGTAAGGAGACAAAAATAGTAGAAGGATATTCAACTTAAATATGGTACTAAATGAAAACTTTCTTGGTAGAATACGTTGTAATTATTATATTGTAACATATGTCTTTAAAGGTTTGACATCTTGTAATCAATGATGAGAATGGTAGAAAAAGAAACAAGCACCACTACAAATGCTAAGTAAGCTCTTTTTAGTATGAAATTCATTGTACATAATCAAATCCAATTTACCTACGTCAAAGGTGAAAAAGAATATTCCAGAGTCGACTTCCAAGGTCTTCGCATGCAGGTTCCTCACTAATAACGTTCATAGTATCATTTCTCTTTCTCAACTCTCACCAAATTCCTGATAGCGACACACTTGGTGATGTCTCAGTGCGTTGGCACACACTTGTTTACTTTTGTTTCAATTAACTCCACTACCAAAATTTTTTGCATACCATGTAAAACAGTACCATCCCAAATAAAACGCTATACATTACTACACACTCTAGGCTCAACTGAGTACTTGGTTATAGGGTAATACAACATCACCCATTTGTAATAAAAATTCCAATAAGACCTAAGATAAATAAAAATTAAATAAGGACTATCAAATACTCATTTGATAGCCCAATGCTCGTTGGGTTGGGCCGCATGCATCGACATGGTAAGATTCATTACGTGAAAGACTGCTTCTTTCCGCACTTCCATATTATCTTCCAGCACTTCCATAATTTTTAATATTTCTAAGTTTAGATATAAGTAAAAAAACATAAATGTCATTGGTTTAAAAATAACAGAAGATCTTCTAATATGTATCACAGAGATTTCATCAATCATCAAACTCTTATGATTATCATTCTAATAATAAGTGAGGTCAGAATTCTAAAAAAAAAATATATAAGATAAAGATAAGATAAAAAGAATTATATTATAAAGAAACGGTGATTTTATTAAAAAGTAAGTTTTAAGCTTACCTCAATCTTATAAAACTAACATATAAATTGAAGTTTACATTTATTTATAAACTATTAAAAGGTCTTTTCTCTAATGTGAGATCTCTAACCAATTTCATAAAAATAAAATCTTGAAAAACTAATTTTTCTATTTATACAAACTTTTTTATTTTAACAATAAAATATTATTGAGGTGTTATTTTACTAACATCTTTCTACTCTACAACTATTTTCTAAATACTCCTTACATACTAATCTAGAGAACATTTTTACAATCTTAGAACTTCAATTAAAAGAAATTCGTTATGCAATTTATTTTTATCTAAGAATTAAACTAGATTTTGTGTTATTTTCTTCAATCCTATATTCGAAATCCAGAAATTGCTTCGAATAAACTTTATTTCTGTCAATACAACTTATTTATTGAAAGAAATTAAAAAAATTATATCTAATAATAAAAGCACACAGCAATAATATAATTTAATAAGTATTTCATACAATATAAACTAAAATAATTTGTTCGAAAATTTTATCAATAAGCCCTTATAGCTCAGTGGTAGAGCGTCAGTCTTGTAAACTGAAGGTCCGTAGTTCGATCCTGCGTGAGGGCAAAAATGAAATCACTTTATAGCAATAATTTTTTTAATTTTTTTTCTCCACATTACTTCCTCTTGTAGTTCGTGTTATTCATAAATTTAATGATTACTTAGAACCATGATGTTAGCCGTAATATAGAAAGAAGATCGAGCTAAGAAGAAGCTTTTATTGAAACATGTAAAGCATTGCTCTTAAGTCTGAATAAATAGAATTTAGTGAATAGTGAAATATAAACTTAAATCAAACGGCACGCATTAACTTTTTCGTATGGTGCAAAAGATAACCAAGGAATTATACAACAAAGATGAAATCAATGGTGGCATCAATGTGATAGATCCTTAGATGAATGCACATCAATGCATAAAACAAATAATTTGATTGTGTTCCTAATATAGCAGTGGCAATTGGGAAATAACAAAAAATAACCGCAGAAGGATCATTATAGAATTTCTATGTAACGATGCATACAAAGTATGTGAAGATAAACAAAAAGGAATACTTTTAAAAATGGAAGAAATCTCGATTGAGCTCTTTCAAAAAATGCTGCAGAGAGAACAGTGAAATAGTATGCAGAAATTTTATTAGAAATCTTCTGTATGATTCTAGAGTTTCCTTACAAGATACAAAATCTAAGTTGAAGTGTGAATTTGAACATTTGCATTAAGCCTGGTAAGTTTGCTCAATGTTTCACGAGCTGATATGGTATCTGGGTGATCTTCACCACAAATTGAAGTCCTAATGAAAACAGCCTTCCGGATTAGATCATCCCCTATGTCAAACTGAGCACCTCTTAGCATTAACTTCGCCCTAGTCTCGAGAACAGTAGCTCTAGTCAATGCTAACTCTTGCCAAAGGCAAGGATTCAACTGAGCATTAGTCTGAACGGATCTCCAGCAAAGTGATTTGTCTAACCACTTATCAACAGGGGTAACAAATGCTTGGTCTGCAGCTTCCAATGCATTGGTGCACAGACGCAGAAGCTCAAGAGCAGCAGTGCATCGAGAATATGTGATGAATGTGTGAATTGCAAGAGGCAGAACCACTCTTTTGACAAGATACAAAAGCTCAGACACCTTGAGCTCAACTAGCACAGGATCGTGACCAAATCCAAACAGCAGAAAACATGCAGCCCATAAATGATCCAGATTTTGTGATATTGACCCGTGACTGATGATAGCTTGAATCATTGCTTGTGCAGCTCCAGTATTTTCTCTTTTCCGAGCATACAGTTTGAACACCTCATTGATATGGATATAGCCTTCCTTGGTACTGTTTCTTGCAATATTAAACCTAAGCAGTAAAGAGGATGCTTCTAATTCTGGTTTTTTGGAGTAAGAGGATGGAAATCCACATGATAATAATTGCAGCATTTTTCTCCAGAAACACTTCCCCTGACATCTTTCTGGTACCTTTTGAGCAGCAAGTGCCAATAGGGAAACTGGAATAGCACCAGGTGCAAACCATCCACTTACCAGCACCATTCTGGTGGCCAAGCTTCTTGGACCATCTGCATGATCAAATATGGAGAAACAAACGTCAAAGAGTTGAAGAAGGAAAGCGTTCTTCCTGAACGAGAGAGCGTCTTTACCACTCCATGACATCTCCTTCAAAGGCATTCTATTTATGGTATCTAGGAGCCTGCTTGGTGTTATGGGTAGCTCAGACAAAATTGCACTGATAATGGCAAGGCCAAGAGTTAACCTTCCAACTTTCTCCTCAATACTTCTCAGGGCATCAACCTCGGCCACCGAATAGTCCTTACTACTACCTACCATTAAAGACATTGCCTCAACTCCAGATAAGTATGAAAGTTTCAACGGCTCCAAGTTCATGATGCGAGGAAGGCGGGTTGACACAATTACATGGGTCTCTGCCCCAAAACGAGGGAGAAGATCCATGACAAGTTTGTGATCCCACCAATCTTTTTCACTTTCCAAGTTATCAATGATCACAAGATATGGAATGTTTCTCATCAGTTCTTTGCGAACTCTAGAAATTGCAGCCACTTCCTGCTCTTCAAAGCTTCTTATTTTTGTTTTCTCCAAGCTATTCTCAACTCCCACATCAACTTCTAAAAATGATCTGATATTTAGATAATTTTGCCTTATGTATCTGCTCTCCCCTCCAATCCATAAAACCATCTTGTATCTCTGATGAAACCTGTAAGCAAATTCAAGAGTAAGTTCCGTTTTTCCAATTCCTGAATCCCCAGAAACACAAGCAATCCCTTTCCCATACAAAGTCTTCATTCCATTTTTCCTCTTAGTATACTTTCCCCGCTTGAACCTTGGATGGTTGTGCCGCTGAGAAAATTCAATACCTTGCATTTCAATTTCTTTTTCTGACTCCTTCCAAACAACTGGCTCTTTTTCCTTCCTTCTGTCGTCCCCTATATGCCTTTCCCTCCATCTTTCATCTATCATGTTGCTCTTGCCCCAACCAATTTTCACACTCTTTCTCCTGGGTCTGGCCTTAAGTTCAATATAGTCCTGTTTTGCATCTCCTGTGACATCACCAAAAAGTATAAATTCTAACTGTGAAAGCTCTTTCTTTCTGCCTGTAAAATTATCATTTCTAAAGAAAGGAAACTCCTCCTTTTCTACTTTTTCTCTCCACTTTGTCACACGTTCTGCGACACTTCTCCTTCCTAACCTCGTTGCTATTAACGTGACAGCCCTCAATATGCAATCTCTCCAGTTTCCATCCTGAGCTTCCAATTTACACTCGTCAACCCGATAAAGGCCATGCACGGCATCTTTCCATTCTTGTTCCAACCCTTCATACGAAAGCCAAAGTTCCCCTCCATGTTTTTCCCACAGCTCACCCCTCTTTTCAATTATATCCCTCACAAGACAATCAGCTGGACTCAAATCAAAGTATATTGGGACCAAATTCTTCTTCCTACAGAAAAAATTCAGCTCCTCAATGCTGTATTGGTTCTTGAAAGACTTCTTTGTTATAATTACTATCCCAAAAGAAGCAGCATCCATAGCTTTCTCGGCAATGCCAAGTTTGCGGGAGCTCCTACTTCTTGCCCTGTCCGAAACAAAGCAACTGATGCCTTGAATTTCCAACTCAGCACATAGCCATTTAGCAAATCGTAATAAAGGGGGTTTGCTTCCATGCAATCCTATGAAAACATCACAACTCCTCAGCCTATACGAAGAAAATGATGTGGAACCTGGAGTTGACGATGTTCTATGGTTTCTGTCTTTCTTAATTCGCTTTTCTCTCTGTCCAGAATAACCATCATCATGGCAATTCGAGTAACTGGATATGCTGCTACTAGAGATGCCAACTGGGGAAGATTTACGGTCAAGTTTCATCAAACCGCCTGAAGTACATCCAGCTGGAGACGCAGATACATCTGAGAAAGTACATCTAACATTTACTGTTGAATTTGGTTCTGGAATCTCTAAAGTTGAGCTTGAGGGATCCAGACCTAAATGAATTGCGTTACTTTGGGTATCAAGCCTGGCTGACTGTGATAATTGACATGATGATGGTGATCTGGGAGAGAAAAAGGGTGATTGATTTGCTGAAAAGAAAACAGAAGATGATGATGACATATTCCTTGTAGTCATGGCTGTCAAGGACCCAAAGACGGGGCTCTCTTCCTGAATGTCCATGCCTGTACTTGTAGGATTCCCAATTATGCAAGATAGCAAATCCCATGCACGCAGCCACACTATTTGTATCTGAAGTTGGGATGATGATGTCCAAGTCAGTCACAATTGCACAAATGAAGCCAAACTGAATGTTCTATATTAATTGTTATGTTCATGCAAGTGCTGAAATATAAACAATGTAAAAATATGATAATAGAGCATCACCATCTAAGTTATACATCTCAATGTTTACATGATAGGTAAAACTTTACCCAAAGAATCAAATTCCTCAACTCCCAAAAAAAAACAAGCAAAAATCATTGCTGGGCAGCAAGAGAATCAACTTAAACGGAAATAACTTACAGAAGGTAAATTTTGGGGAGAAGGGAAGGTAAACTTTACAGAAAAAGATTGACCCTGAACAGTGAATGCACCAAAAAATTGGTATCAGCTTGGGCAATACACTCATTTGATGCACAGGTTTCGTGTCTAATTAATTCAATAACCAAATTCAAAAACAAAGAAGAAGGCACCATATCATAAAAAATACAATCACAACCCCATCTCGGAGAGAGAATTCAGAGAGTCATAAAACTGCATTGGGATTCAGATCTGAGTACTTACAAGGATCCCAAACAGAAACACCCTTGGGCAGATTCTCTATTTCGCCTCCAACCAAATCAATCTCCTTTCACTGAACATACGAGGAAGGTGATAACGATTAATATTAGAACGAGCCGAATTTGCAAGTACAGCAACAGTGAAATAACGAACTCAAGAAAACCACCAAGAAACAAATCATGACCACAACATTGTATAAATAAACACACAGTGCATACTATTCAATATACATATCATTAACGCATCCAGTGGCTCACCACTATTGAGTGAAAGGCCAAAACACTCACTTGGAAATTAAGTGGTGAGACTGAGACATTTGGATGACCTGAGAGTATTTGGGAGACACCTCACACCGGTCACAGAAAAAAGGGAAAAGGACAGGGTCGTTGAAAATGAAGGCAAAAACTGTACCTTTTTCTCAGAAGGGAAGAGAACAAGTCTTTTAGGGGTTCAGAAACTCTAGCTGTTTTTTGATAAGCACGCTGTTTTGTAAGTATATATATAACTAAAAAACCAGTCTCTGACCCTCTCAACTTCGGCCTTTCACACTCTGTCCATTATCATTATTTGTATGACTTTCTTCAACCTTTACAAGACATTTGCTTTTTAATTTGCCAGGATTCTTTGGGTAGAGAAGTAGTATTTTATTTTATATTAGAGTGTGTCTGTGTGTGTGTCTGGGAGACTGAGAGAATGGTCTGAAGGGGAAGGAAGGAACAGGGTGGGAAGAAGGCAATGGGACCAAAGATGGGATCTGACTAGGGTATGGTGGGAATGGAAGTAGGCTCCACAGCCATTTATACCAGTGTTAAATTTGCAGATATTGAGCACTGTGATTTTGGAGCATTTGCATTGGAGGGTTGTTAAAAAAATTTAAAAATAGATAGAGTTACCTGTGGGGAGCTTAAAAGGCAACTTTGATTATGATAGTCCAAACCTAAACGTGGAGTTTTGTACCTTTGTAGGAACTGACGTTTTGAGGTTCTAACTTCTCGGGAATCCTTTCTCTCTTCTGCCACCCTTTTCTCCTCTCTGCTCTTTTTGTTTTCAACGTACAAATAACGGTTATCTTAGTCACATGTAGTTTCTAAAACACTTCCATTCCATTTCTTATTTGTTTTCCCTTCCAATCAACCAATTTTACCTGTAACTTTGTGTTCTATTGCCTCTTTTATTGTTTTTTTTTTTAAATAATACAGGTAGATTAATTATAGCAAATTGTAACTCACTATTACCATTTTTTATCAATCATTACCCCACTCTCTATGTTAATATCACAACTTATAAATATTTTTCATAAATTTCAATAATTGGACATGATTACGGGATAAGTTACCAAATTATCAAATTCTTTCCTTAAATAAACATAAGTGTCTGCTTCTAGTATTTGTATATTAGTCTTCTAAAATTCCAAATGTTATTTATCCTAAGAGTGTTTCTAAATGGTGTGATATTATAGATTTTTTTTATACGTAATAATAGTGAGTACTAAAGTTATGATTTTAAGGCGGATCAAAATTTGGTTTGGATGATCATAATATTATTAGGACTATTTATGTAAATTTGTTGAAATGTAAAGAGTAATGGGTTGCTATATTAAATTATTTAATAGGAATAATATGATTTTTTAATAAAAAATATTTTAACTAGAAAAGGTTTACATTTCATCTCCTGTACCAGAACTTTTTTAGAAATTTAGTGAAAAAACTATTTCCACAAATAGTTGCTTTTAGCAAATATTATTTTTGAAAAGTAAATAGCATTTTTTTCAACTTCAAATTTTTAAGAAACTACAAAATTATTTTATACCAAATCGTGGACATAGTAGTACACCGGATTAAAACAAATGCGATTTTGTGGTAAGTCATGATTTTTAGTGGAATAATTTAAAAAAATAAATAAAATATTGTGTTTTTTAGGAAACAAAATAGTGTCTTAATGATTTCATGATATTTTTAGGTAGGTGATAAGTCCTTCATTTGATTTGAAGAGAAGGATATTTTCATCGCTAGAAATATTTAACGGGACAAAAAACTGAGACTAACACGATATAAATTTGAAGCAATGTTAAGTCGATATAAATTGATAAAAAAAAGTGATAACAAATTAAGTTTATCATAATAATACTAAAATATTTATACTATTGTTTTAAGATTCTTGGAAACAAAGTGTTTAATTAATAGTCTTTATTTTTTTATAGATTAATAACAAAATACAATAACTTAATCATGACTGTAAACAAACGTTAATATTTTATAATTTTAAATCTTAAAACTCTCATTCTAAACAAAACTTTATTTAACCAACATTTTGATACAAAAAGTATTATCCGAATATGAAATAAATGTGATAAAGTTTGGGCAGATGGATTAATTTTTTTTTGTTTATTTTGGTAAACGTAATAAAAAAAACAACTAAATATAGAATTCAATAATTTTCATAGGATTTGTTTGTGAATTCACTTATTTGCCAACTTAATAGTCTCTTTGAACAGATTAGGAAATACAAGTGTCTTTATAAAACAATTTCCATATATTAACTTATCACAGTAATTTTATAAATATAAAATTATATTGAATATTTACAGTATTAAAATAAATAAGTTTTACAATAATTTTAAATCTTAGATTTTGAAAAGGTAAAAAAAAACAAAAAAAAAATTTAGATGCTCCTAAAAGTTTGTAATCCACATAAAATGGGTACGGACAAAAATTTAGAAAATTGAAGTAAATTTAAATTTGTTCCTGTTATGTGTTCTACAGTGCCTTAGATAGTCCATTCCTCGTCTCTATTTCATTTAGTTATTTTGCATCTCTAAAGCTTGGGAAGTGTTTTCACTCAATTGGTTGAGTATAGTGAATAATCAATTTTAAATTCTTTAATTATTTTTAATTCTTACTAATTAAAAATACCATTACAAATATTTAATATTTATGCATTAACACTACAATAAATTTGTTTACTGTCTATATTTTTTTTACTTGTATTAATGAATATAATTTACCAGTGTCTAGTAATCTTATCTTTGATTAATTAAGTTTGATCAAGAAATAAGTAAAGTTTAATAAGATAATGATTTTGTCAATAATCGAACTCAAACAAAAGATAATATTATTACTATTAAATAGTTTTAAAAAAAAGAGAAATGAAAAGAAAACACAAAAACTTATTTTCTTTCATTTAATTGTGTAAATAATAAAAGAAAAATATGCATATAAAAATATATAAATAGTATAAATAAAGAAATAAAATGTATTATACAAATATTCTAAATTTACCGAGCACTTACAAGAATAAAAAAAATTAAATTACACATATAATATAAAAGAAGACTCATAATCTGATAAAAAAATAGTTTATGGGTATTTGTTTAAGTTGACTTTATACATGGGCTATTGTCCAAGAGAAAAAGGTGAAGCAATAGTTTGCAATGGTATTTGAATTAAAATAACATTTTAATTTGTAATATAAAGAAAAAGTTGAATAAAATAGGGAATAGGATGAATGAAACCAAAGACAGAATGATGAACTTGATATGTAGAAATGATTTGAATGAAACAACCAAAAAGTACGGCAACCAATCCATCCATGCATATAAAACAGGAAGAGAGGACAAAAAACTTTAAAAGTAGAACACAAAATTCAAACAATAAATTAATTGTATATATAAAGACTTTAATTAGAAAAAACATTTATACCCATTTCAGTATATTTTAATTTTTTATGAATAGAAAAATGTATTTTAATAATTAATTAAAAAAAACCATTTAAAAGAAACCTGTTTGCGGCAATAATTTGAGTTTAGATTTTTGTTAGGAAGTCGGTATTGCACTCACCTAAGTATTACATGGATAATTGGTTAGATTAATAAATCTATTAACAGTGTAATAATCCATATTTAACTTTTATTTTAAAAAGGTCATGCATGGTCTAAAAGTGATTTATACAAAATTTTCTCAAAAGAAAAATAAAGAAAAAAATGAATAAAAACTAATGAAATACTCAGTAACTTATCTGAACAATTAACCAATATTTCTTTAAGAGAATCAATGTAATATTTTAAAACTTCAATTGATCATTGAATTTATCAAGGTATTAATTAATATTAAACATTCAATAGTTGGTGATCCAATTGATACTAATAAAATGGAAACAATCAAACAATGCACAACATAGTATTAAAGAAACTTCATACCTAATAATACTTAAGATTAAAAATAAAATTTATAAAAAATGACATATTTTATAAACTGAATTTTTTTTTACCGAAAATAAATAAATTAAAGTTTTAAGCAAAACATTAAAAAAAAATCAAAACAAAGTTTACCTTTTGTTCTCAAAGTTGCCTGTGTAGTTTATCATGTAAGTAGTCAAAAGTATAATTTTCTAATTTCAGGTCTCCGTAAATTTCTTTTACGTTAACATATTACTAAAACTTTTAATTTGATGCTGAGTTTTTGCAATAAGAACTAATATCAAGTTATGATCAGTGTATAAGTTTTTGTAATGTTACTCCCTTGTATAAAATTAAGATTTAAAAATATTAATAAAAGTAGTACTATATTATTATTAAATATTAATATACATATATAGTTATAGTTATGGATTAGTGGTAATAAGTCATTGCACTACTATTTTTTATAACAATTTCATTACTTTTTAAACTATTCATTTCAAAATTTAACCTCATGTGATTAAGTAATTATTTAACAAATGTGAACTTAACTATTTAACAAACACTAAACTGTTGGACTTGTGTTCAACTTTTAGCTAAGGAAAAGAAATAAATAAATTAGAACAAATCACATTGAGCACATGCCACCATGTGAGACCTCACCACATCCCAATTTATTAACTTTCCAATGAATGGCTTGGATTACGCCACTTGCTGCTAATACAGCTACCTTCTCTGTTATAATATTTTCTTTAAATTTTAAATTATTAGTTACTTTTTTATATCTATATAAAATTTATCATATAAAAAATGACTAATTACTCTTACTGGTAGTAGATAAAGTAAAAAAAGAAAAAAAAAAATGAACTAAACCAATGTAAATCTAATAAGGACGAAAACACATGGACCTTGTTAACTTATCCTTCTGGCATATTACCAATATAGCAAATTCATCATGATTAATGGGACCCAACCTGTACAAATATAAGGATTCTATCTTTATAAATACAACCCAATTTTATAGTTTCCAAAAATGTGATAACTATAGGTCATTTTTTTTCCTATAATACAATAACAACATTTGAGTTTAATTCGTACTTCTTCTATTCCTTTTTGTAGCTAAATATGAAGCATGGACCTGTAATTTTAAATTCATTAAAAATGTTAGTTGGATTTGTCTGATTATAATATTTTCTAAAATATTTGTAAATGTTTAGTTTTGGTTTGTTTTTGTGTAAATATTTATGATAGTTTTGTGTGTGTGCGCTTTTTTTAACGAAATTGATGGTTTATCATTTCTCCTAACCTTTTGTGTAGCAAAAGTGGTATTAAACTATCGTACTTCATCCTTATAAATTATCATAGAACAAACTTAATTTAAAAAATGCAATTATGAGCTAAAACTTCATACTATATATATTACACACTTTTTATAATTTTAAAATTGTAATTCTAAGCAACATAACAAATAAATAAAATAAAATAAAATAATAGCAAAATGAGACAAAAGAGGATAGATCACATGTACTGTATTAATCATCTATTATGTTTTAACTGTACACATGAATGTCATAATATCTAAAAGAATGATATATTAAATACCATAATAATAATTAAATAATAGGATTAAAGATAAATAAATTATTATCATTAAAGATAAAATTATTTAACCCATTTCTAATTGTATCATAACTAACAGAGGATATCACATTAGGCATTCAATTATGCATGTTGAGGGAAATACATTTTAAAAGAATATAATAATAATAATAGTTAAATCAAAGGCTAAAATGTTGATACAGCATTATATTGTATAAAATATAAATGTCATTCTAAACTATAGATTGTAGTTTTTAATGTATACTACAGAACACATTTTTGTTACAGAACTATAGATTTAAGATTGAAAGAAGTGTAATGTAAAGAAGAGAGAGTCAATAAAAAGAAAAGAAGCAAGTTTGACTTTGAAGGTTACTTATTATTATTTAATTAATTATATCCAGCTATGGAACTATTTTGGTGCCAATATTTGGAGGCATGTTGGCTGAATCTGGGCTACTAAGGTCCATTCAAGTCCAACCATCATGTGTTTGTGAAAATGACACTAACTTATATAAACAATTCAGTTATTTGTGATCAACCATACAATCAGATGGGGTAAAATATAGAACCAGACAAACCAATTATTGTGTTGAAAGTTTAAGTTTGAGTTAGTCTAAAAAGTATATTCGCTTTCCAAATGTTAAAGAAGCTCTCAAGGAAAAAAAAAAAAAAAAAAAGTTAAAAAGGAAAATTGAAAAGGCAGAAATTATGTTGATAAAAAAGTTTTTTTTGATCATTTTTTAAAACCTTTTCAATTTGATTTTTTCACTTTAAATTTTCTTATTTCTTTTTAATTAA
>Ga0099824_1004667_pt1 | contig 19637 bp, 10 predicted proteins | sample SiratrowhiteBW_FD_76837 | JGI IMG/M metagenome (GOLD analysis project Ga0099824, IMG submission 76837) | Root nodule microbial communities of legume samples collected from California, USA - Siratro white BW | ecosystem: Host-associated > Plants > Roots > Nodule | place: USA: California... | reverse complement strand
TATTTAAATAAAAAACACACGGGTATAGAGCAACACAACTAAGACACAAAAAAAAAATATGTGAAAAGAAAAAAAAACAAACCCAAACCCTAACCGCAAAAAAAAAAAAAAATACACACATATATATATATATATATATATATATATATATATATATATATATATATATATATATATAAATGTGATTCAAAATAAAAGTGAAACCGGTGCGATTGGTTGGTGCGAGAGTTTATTATACCCATCTCCGGCGAACTAGGGAAGGAGACGAGGGAAACGAGACGAGAAATCGAGAGACGGAGAATGTCTCGTATCTCCACATTCTATCTTCTCGCTTACAACTCCTTTCAGACCGTTGGATGGTACAAATTACAATTCTTCATCTCATCTCTTTCTTTAATTTCTCTTCTAACTCGCTAATTTCTCACTCGCAGGACGCTTTCCTTAATTAAGATTTTGTACAATCTTCTCGTCACTGCCTCCATCAACGGAACCTATGCTTCCGCCTGCAACTTAATATGTCAGTTCATTCCTAAAATACCCTTCTCGCAATTCTATTATTCAATACACTGTGAACAAAACAAACACAGCTTATTTTGTTTTAACTTTTTTCAGTTCAATTACTCATTTGTGATTTATACTTGCAATGTTTGCATTTTAATCTGTATAGATAGAAATTATTCGTTTCAATTCCTACTCCTACATTTTTGAATCTAGGTAATGTTCAAATTTAGTCATTAAAATTTTATGTTGCTAAAAAAACTCGTATAAGTCACTCCAATGTTTTAAGACAGCATTTAATTCTCTAAAATTAATCTCATTTTGTCACTTGCTAGAGATAATAAGCGATTATAATTATAGTAATATATGTTTAGAGATGCAAATATGTTAATTATTAGAATTTATTTTGAATTTTTAAATTCTAACAGAGTAAATTACACTTGTTTTTTTTTTTCAATTTAGTCCGATATCTTTCTTTTTCGCAGAAATCCTTTAATTATTTTGACATCATTATATTATATTCATATCCTTATAAATTATGGCAGTCCCTTTTAAAGTTTGAAAAATATTATGTAAAATAAAAATAAAAATAAGGAAAGCTAGTGTAATGTGCTCAGACTAGTATGAAATTGAGAAACAGTGATTAAATTGATTATTTATTTTCTTACAATTTGTTTTATCATCTTTCAATCACTTTTAACTATTTTAGTCTTTATATTTTTTAATTTGTTTTAGTACTTACTTTGGGACGAGATTAAAATAGATTAAGAAGTGTAGCGGTAAAGAGTAAAACTGTAATTTTTAAGAGATTAAAACGTGAAGTTTGTAGATTTTTTGGATTAAACCTAATATTTGCTCTGCCTTGGTACTTGTTGCAAGGTTTTCTGCAATGTGCTGCATTTTTGGAAGTTGTACACGGAGCCATTGGTGCGTTTGCTACTGTGAATTTTAGTTTAAATTTTAAGAAACAATTTTAACGAGTCAATTTCAGGTATTGTGCCCAGCGGAGTTTTGCTTCCTCTTATGCAATGGGGAGGAAGGACCCACTTTCTGCTTGCCATTGTTCAGAAACTTGATGAGGTTTTATGGCTCAATTTCAGTATACCACTGAAATAGAAAATGTTATCCCAATTTATTAATGTTTTACCTTTTTGGGCTAAATGCTTTTTAAAATTTTTTGTATTCTTTCACAAGTGCGACATGTGTTGGCAAGACTAATTTTGAATAATATAGTCCCATTTCTTTCCACTTGCGTTTCCACATGCTCTTGTTCATGGAATGAACCACTACATTTAGTTTTTGAAATTATGTACAGCGAACATTTTAGCCTACATTTTGAAAATCCTCTGTTACTTTATTAATATCATCATTACTTTTTTTTATGTAAAATCATAATGAAATGCGACCCTTAAAGTCCCGATGACTAATCTGAAAGTTTACTCCCGTATGCAATGGTTGACAATCAGACACAGATGCTAACTTTGGCTATTTGTTGTATGCTTTCTGTAGCTTCAGGAATTACCTTCAGTTCTTATCACTTTTCTTGCATGGAGCATGGGTGAGGTAATTTGTTTATTTTTATGTAGTTCATTGAATTTTCTAGCATTAGCTTCTGGTTTAAACTTTAAAACAGTTGTTACATAACCATTTAAAGCAACAATGCATGAACGTATCACATCGAAAAAATGTTGATCATGTCTGATGTTTAAGCAGTAATAGGAAAATGACTTCATAACACATGAAAAGTTCACTTTTTACAAATTTTAGCATATTATGGATTTGAGTTCACCTTTAATGTTCCCAAACTTCTTTTAACCGCGAGTTTATGTCATCCCTACTGTGACATAGGTTTCCTATTATTTTATTTTCTTTTTAAGAGAATATCAGGTGACTTTTTCATGGTGTGTAGTGTGAACTGTAGCCTGATATTTCCTTCTACGGCACTAATGGTTTGTTATGTTTGATCCATGAAAATTGTCGTATAAAAGAAATATATCATGATCATTTTCCAAGTTAGAAAGATGACTGGGACCGCAATCTTTGGAGATGCAGGTCATTAGGTATTCACATTATGCTTTCAGTTGTTTGGGAAATTGTCCTTCATGGATGACCTATCTCAGGTATTTTTCTATCTTATGCCACATACTTAACTTGAACAAGGTTAATATCCTTCGATTATTTTTATAGAGTACTCTTTTCTATGTTTGTTGTTTGATCCTTTAATTAGGTACACCGCGTTTATTGTGCTGTATCCTATGGGAGTGGGTCCTGGTGAAAGTGAGTTCATAAATTAATATCTCCCTTCTATCTTGGAAATCCTTTTAATGGACTTTACTGTTGGCTTGACTTCTTACCTATTCCTTTCTTAATTTAATGTCATCACCCCCTTCATAAAGTAACTGATATGTATTATATTGCAGTATGGACTATGTACCAGGCGCTTCCCATTATAAAGAAGAAGAATCTCTATGCAGATTCCTTTTCAGCCCTCCCATTTAGTTATTATGAGTTCCTTAAGGTAGTAAAAATGCTTGAAATGAAAACTATTGTATCAATGCATTTTAGATGTAAGACTTGTGGTTTGAACAAACTTTTTCATAAACACATCTAGAAGATAAAAAATGAATTGAATTTCTTTATGAACTAAAATTAGGTTATGTATATATTAATTTGTAGAAAATCTTTCCATATAGTCTTTTTAAATTTTTATTTTTAATTTCTGTGTTAATTAATTTTAACTTGTGGAAGAACTTATAAATTTTTCTTATTTTTTTTTATCATAGAAATGTTTATGGAGAAATTTATTCTAGCATACTCTTATTAGGTATTTATTGAAGAATGGTTTACCATGTAAACTTATGCATAATTTGATTTTATGATAAAAAAAAGAAATAAGATTATACTGTTTGCTTGTAAGCTGTAAGCTGTTTAATAAACTATTCGGGAGAGCTTATTGAAATAACTAAAAGCAACTTACAAACATGTCATAAGTTGTTTTCATAATTTTTAACAAACAATTATTCAAGTGGTGATGCAAAAAGATAAGTCCAAATAAACTGTACATAAGCTCCTCCGAGACCACCCAAGTTTTGGGAACTGACTGAAACTGGTTTTTGCTGCATATCAAAAATGTCTTTTTGTGGCCCTTTGAATTCAGTTTTGTCTAATTGTAGCTTTTGTACGTCCATGAATTGTTTATTCTTTTAATGTATGCTCCATTTCTCTCATTCAGGTTGTACTTGTAGCTTATCCATTCCTTTGGTTCAAACTTTACCTGCACATGTTCAAGCAACGACGTGCAAAACTTTATAAACGCCATGACAAGAAAACGGCTTGAGGAGCTTTACAAAACTTTATAAACACCGTTGTGGTTAGTCATATTGGATTGATGATTAAACTTCTGAACTTGTGTTTTATTTCCGTACGCTATGTATTTTGTTAAAAAATTTAATAGCATTCTGTGTGGCACTGGAGACACTTATTCTGAAATTTATTTATTTCCTTTTGAATTTTTTCCTTGACTGGATTCTAGTGTCAAATAATGGATTTGTTCCCTGCAGTAATGATTATGGTAGGAATTGGAAGAGGGACCATGATTTGTAATATTTTGCCTTCAGTATTTTGTACATGTTTCTACCCTGTGAATTTATATTGATATATACAATTAGTGTCGATTAAGAATTGTTTTGGAAGATTTTTGAGAACAAACAATCTAAAACTCACCTTCAGAAAGGATAAAATGATCATTTTAAAAGTTATGGTAGTATATAAAGAAAAAGGCCAATTGTGGATGCTAAGAATAAAACAACCACTTAATCTCCAATTGGCCCAAAACAAAACCAATGTATACTAATAGATTTCAGGGGATTATTTCAAACCACAAGTAAAATGTAAAGTAATGGGTTTAAGGTAATTTTGTCACACGACATGTAAGAAAGAAAAATAAAAACTATAAGAACGGCGATCATGTTATAAGAACCGTAATCAAATGCGCTTTCCTGGTGTGATCCCACAAGATCTTCTTCAGCCACGAGGGAAATGTTTATGGTTACTCTCACCTGGTTATCTGTTACTTTTTTTAAGTATCTTATAAAATTAATCTAATTTTTTCTTTTTTTGTGATTTTTTTGTTTCATATGAATTGCAATATATACAGGTTAGGTTTTAATATTTATGTTTAAAGCTTGAATTTGACTTATTTGTATGGCAGATGTATATTACTTTTTAATATATTTGTATGAATCTCATTTTTTCTATTTCCATATACAGCATGCATCAGTTTTGGGCATTATTTAATTTTCCAAATGATTGCTACTCGATTAGTCTTTAAAATATGGCGGCAATTCTGCTGAACTGCACAACATTATGAAGGTTTTTCACTCTGAAAAAATCAGCTTAGTGTGAACAAAGACAAGTAGCCCTGCTCTCAAGATACTTACCAAGTCACTACTGAATAGTAACTAATATATTAGCAAGGTACAGAACGTACACTATTAAAGACATCTATTTCCAGCAAGATTATGGTGGATACATAACAGGGAAAACTACACGTGAGACAAGTATTATAATGAAGGAAATAACCTGAATCGGAAATTAATAACTATAGCGGGTTTTTTTCAACCAGATTTAGGTACACAACTAAAAACTGAATTAAAAACATGGGATACAGACTTAGAGAGATTATCCAGAGCATCTCTCTTATGTTATTGCAATTCATAAAATCAAGACAAGCAAACTAATCTTGACAACACAGTGCCAAGCCAGTGCAGATCTCACGATTTAGAAGTCACCTGAAATACATAACAATGTCCTATTATTAGAATTCATGAATTTAGACGCATGCCTAATCAGGTATAGTAATAAAATACGTTGTAAAATCGATGACAATAATGACTTATCGCTAATAATTCCTCAATATTTGTAATAAACCAAAGGGGTCAAGAGTTAAAAAATATGTTCCCTCAACTCGGAAAATTATTTTCCTGTCCAGCATATCAGGTTCGAGAGAAAAACAAAGCACATTCATTGTCACAGTTTATCTATACACAAAAAGGCAACTGAAAATTTAGCCTGATATGACCATTGACCAGGATGCTAAAATGGCTCTGATCAGGCCAACAGTTGGGGTCAACAACAAACTAGATTTATATACATCTAGCTCAGAAAGGAAATGCACCCTTCTATAAGAAGATGCAATGAAGAAACTAGTAAGATAATCCAAATACTTCTGTATGATGAATTTCAAGGATTACATTATCAACCTTTATTAGAAATACGAACACAATATTAAATAAGAAAATTGCTCACCCATCGATCATATCCAAATATCTATATAAACAAGTCAAAGACACCAAAGAAAGCATGAAACAGAACAAAACTGCATTTGAAAATCTTTTAATTGGTTGGGCCCGTTCACGTTGAGTTTTTACATCTTTGCTGCCAAGTGTACAAAAATTAAGTAGGTAATGCCGAGTTTTGTTATTATAAACAAAAGGATAAACTCCTGAGAACGAAATAGAGATATACAACACATTTATATTCCCTGTTTATTTGAACCGGTTACCTGGTCAGTTCAGCACTCCAATCGGCCAGTCCAGTTTTCAAAACAGTTTTCTTTTTACACTCATATAGGTCCTCCAGTCCATCCATTTCAAAATTCTAAATCAAAATTGAAAATCCAAATATCCAAGTTCAAATCCTAAAATCCAACTATGGATCCAAAAATCTAAGTTCAAATCCAAATCCAAATTTTACTTATCATAAAAATGAATATCTGACTAATTACATAGGTCTGCCATTGTCTACGTACAGCACTCACATTTCCAGCACACCTAGCCAACCCAAGCAAGTTGTTCAGAGATTGTTCCGGGTTCAGATTAAAGCAAGACGTCTAAAGGCTGGTGTTCTACTTTCTACTAAGAAATATATTATTAGGCATAAATGTTGAGCTTTTGTGCATTTTGGTATAGTTCTTGCTTCTGATGCAGTAATTTTGAAAAGCTTTTTGCTTGCAAGTAGTTGGAGGACATTGGGCCAGATTTGGCACAGCACCAAACTACTTATCCTGAGATTGAGGACAGCATTGGAACTACTTATCCTGATCTCAACATTGAGGACAAGGTTCAAGTGGAAGAGCGGGATATTTATATGTACATCGACCAAGACCAGGATGCTACCATAGCTGATCAGGTCAATAGTCAGGAACAAATCGAGAAAGAAGCTTCAATGCTAAGAGTATACCAAGCCCGTAAGTTGACAAACCAACTACATTTATATGGTAGTAAATTATGTAGCACGGATAGTGATAAAGATTCGAACATTTTTGATACGTGCAATCTCCACAATATCTCCAAAATAAAGGACACGAGAATCATATATTACATCATTATGAATAATATATATTGACAATTATGATTTATATATATATATATATATATATATATATATATATATTTAAAATCATCTATTAATAAAGTTAGTCAAATATAACAAAAATAATCTACTTCATCTATCAAAAATCTAAAAAGTGAAAAGAGAATGTAATTCATTTAAGACAGTCCCCTTCTTGATCATCATTATTGAAAAAGACACTTTAGTTGAAATTCATTTAAAGACAAATTAACAACTTTAAAAGAATTTCACTTTATATAGGAGATTAAAAAAATTCCCAATAATACATATATAATTTAAATATTCCTCATTACATACTATATGTTCCTTATTTCGATAATCATAATAGAAATTTGTATAACAAGTTTATGAGTTGTATTTGTCCTTCTTAAAATTGTGTTGGAATCATGTTAGAAATAATAGAAATTTATATAATAAGTTGATGAGTTGTATTTGTCCTTCTTAAAATTGTGTTGGAATCATGTTAAAAATGTTAGAACTGCAGATGCCCAAAAAAATATTTTTGAATTGGATACCTTACATATGTCTCTTAGACATAGGGACACACTATCTAATAGGGACATACAGTGTGTCCGAGCTTCATCACAGGTTATAAGAGATATAATTGCCGGTCACCAATTCTATTAGACCTTAGGATATACATCGAAGATAGAATTTTATTAGGACGTCGAGTGTAAACAGTATAAACAGGATGAATTGAGAGCAAATCGATTATTAGAATAAATCTGTGAATTTCCATATCTCTCATCTGTCTCTATTCGCCAATTTGAATTGCTACCACGGTACAAAACGACGTATCACTTCTACATGCAGCAAAATATCAAAGAGGAATCGTCATTTTCCAATAGACAAAATTCATAAACTACACAAGACAAATAAACAACCTCAACCGCTTAAATTTTCAACAATTGGAAACAGTAGAAACACAGTCGTACCAAATAATAAAGAATCGAAACACAAACGAAAACGCCTCGCAGATAGGGTTACCTTTTGTGCGCCTGAACGAACTTCGAATTCTTAGCGTCCTCCTCTGTCAAGAAAACGAGATAGTGAATTACTGAATTACGATTCGATCGTAGAGAAAACACAGTTAAATTCATCAGAAAGAGAGAGAGAGAGTGATTAATGTGCTGATTTACCGGTAAGGCCGAGGGAGAACTTGGTGATTACGGTTCCGGTGACTGCGAATCCAACGAGGAAAGGCCAGTTCCGTTTCCATTCGCGTCTGAAGAAAACGGGCCATGGATCGAACTTTCGCATTTTCTACCTCTTTTTATCGACGCTGCTGTGAATGCAATGCTATTTTCTCAAGCTTGCTTTGTTATTGTAGTCGATGCTACCAAATCGGAGATCTAAAAGGGTTCCTGGTTATACCTTTTGTGAATCCACGTGGATCTAATTCAAATTTAAATGGGCTGCCCAGAGAGAGAAGGCATGGGCTGCTCTGGCTTTTGAGGTCCACACAAGAAGGCAATTCTAGGCAATTGCTTCCTCCACTCCCACATTTGCTCTCTGCACTCCATTAGAATATGATAATGTTCGAAACACCCTTGCCGAAATATTCAAAAGAGAGTGGTGCAGTGGGTGCTGTTAAGTGGTGTGGACGTTTTTCGGCAACTGTGGTGGTGGGTGTTACAAAGAAAGCTTTTCCGACAATGTCATCGTGAGTGGAAGGCAAGTGACTTTTGTTTTCGCATTACGTGGGGGTGTAAAGTGAGTATAAGGTTGTTGTAGTATTCGTATTTTGAAAATGGATTCTGAAAAATGAATTCCAGAATGGGTTGTGAGGTGTGTGAAATGCCTTATGAGAAACATTTTTCATAATACGAAAAACTTTTACGGTTTTTCATAATATAAAAATCTCTTATAGAAAACGTTTTCCATAATACAAAAATCTCTTATGAAAAACGTTTTCCATAATACAAAAATCTCTTATGAAAAATGTTTTCCATAATATAAAACCCTCTTACAAAAAATGTTTTCTATAATCCAAAAACTTCTTATGAAAAATGTTTTTCTTAAGACATCTCACAAACTCCCACAACCCAATTTCTTCCAAAAAAAATGTTTTTCGAAATATCCTAATCTCTTTTGTTTTCGTTAACAAACATATAAATGTTATAGACTACAGAAAGCAAATGTGGCTGCATGAAGCAATTGCCGCAATTCTATTTCTACATTATTTTGATGGTGTTATTTGTTTTAATAAAAGATAAAACTTACAAAGTATAATATATATTATTCTCCAATTAAATATAGGTTTATGTATTTAATAAATACTTAATTAAATTTTAAGTCACTCATAATTATAAATATGGACATTTTTAATTGAATTTCTATTAATTTTTTTTGTTTTTTTAAATATTTAAAAGTTTTATATTTTTAAATTGAGTTTTATTATTTAATTTTTTTATTAACTAAAGGACGTAACTGTTATCTTATATTATAACTCTAATGTACTGACTTGTTAAAAAATATAAGATTTTATTAAAAAATATGAAATTCAACATGTTTTCAGTGAAAAAAATAAATTCACTTACAATTTTATATTAATGATGATATTATTTTATATTAATAATAACATCTCACATGTTTTCAGGTGTGAAAGTAAGACAATAGAATAAAATAATAAGGAAATATTTGCTTTAACAAGAAACAGATGACATACAACCAGATGTTAACTACTGATGTGGTTTAATTGTGCGTGGATAAGGATAAAACAAAACTTTTCTTTTTTAAGGACATTTAAGGTATTTTGTCGCATAATTAGATTTTAAGTATCTAAATTTAAGATTTGAAACCTGATAGGAGTCCAGTGCACCCATTTGCATAAGGGAGATTTCGTGTGAGAGGTTGTGGTGGCGAGTGATGGTGGGAGATCGTTGACGGTGGCGAGCGACGGTGGTGAGAGAACCGATGGCAGCGACAATGGTCAAGAATCGATGGCGGCGACAGCAGCTTCGGTGACTACAGCGGATACGACTACAGTGGCGGCGATAGCAGTGGCGAGATTCAAGATATCTGAGATTCAAACTCACTGCTTCTCAACCCTTAATGGAACATGCTAGGCAACGTTTTAGATAAAACCCTAAACATGGAAACCCTAAAAATGACTCTCAGTACCACACTGAAATGTTTTTTACGTCATTTATCTTGTCCACATCAGTGCCACATAAGATTATAAAGTGGGTGTGTGCCAACTATGATTGTCAAAGTATAACTACTCAAATAATAATTAACTCAATTTAATTGACAAGAGTTCAATTAAAAAATATAAAATGTTAAGTATTTATTAGATCAAACAAATTTAATGGAAAACAATTAAAAATACTTAATTTTAGAAGATTCAAAACTTATTTAAACCTTTAATAAAATATAAATTTCAAATTTAATTTAATTGAAGAACAACACCTATAATATATCACATCATAAGATTTTGTCCTTTAACAAACGAATTTATGTTCAAACAAACCTCATTCTAACCTACAAACATGTGTTTGGAACTATATTTGAAGTTTTCAAAATAAAAAAATTTTCTATTGTTTTAGAGTTTTAGGTTTCAAAATGTTTTATCATGTCAAATGAACTTGAACCTTTCCATTTATTCCTGTAACTTATACGTATACATATGACAAAAAAAAACTATAACTTATTTTATTTATTCCATTTTTGTCGTGAACAAGAAACTAACTTACCTCTAAAATATTGTTATTATATATAAAATATGGGTGGACCATATTTTTTTTTAAATTATTAGTCACAAGTTAATTTATACGCGACATCGAGTCTTTTTCTTAATATATTACCTATCTCATTTATCTCCAGTTCTATCCATAGTAAACTTTCTCAAATTTAAATCTTCTGTCCCAAATCTCTTATTTGTTTAATACTTTCCAAAAAAGTCAATACGTAACCAGAAAAATTTAAATTGGATGAGTAATGAACCAATCTATATGAAAGACACCACTCCACTTTCAAAAAAAAAAATATTAAGAAAATGAACTAGTAAATCTTACTCTTTCTATATTATTTATCTTCACCGAGCATGTATTTCTAATTCGAGACTTGAATTCCTCGTTTTAAGCAATTATTTACCACTTTTCTCTTACCTTTGGTGTAATTTGAACAGTTTTTTTATTCTTTAAATTTTTAAGCCACTTGGTTTCTTGAGCGTATCAATTAAGCTAATGTAAAATTATAATTATATCTTTTCCCTTTTATGTAAGTAAACTTTATGGTAAACCTGGTAAGATAAACCAGCAACAACATATGACTATGTCAAATAACTCAAGACAACAACAACCAAACAAAAACAAAGCTTATTCTTCTTATTATTATTTTTTTACTTATACAACTACCTACCATTCAAATATACAACCAACAAGAAACTTAATTCTCCATCTTTTACTGTGTCAGCAAGTAATACACTGGTCCCTATCCTTTTTCTCTTTTCTCATTGATTTAAAATGCCAATCTCATATTGAAGTAGTTATAAAATTACCAAGTGGGAAATTCTTCAGGAGTTGACTTTGTGTTAATATTCGTATATATCTTTCGTCTGAATTGAATTTGTTTCTCATTCTCACCCAAACTGAAACCATAAGGATCACAAGTACTGTTCCTACCCCTCATAATGTCCCTTTTCATGAACAAGTTAATTCTCATGAAGCTATTCTCCATCATGAAATCAGCAACCACATGAACATGGCTTCACCTCGTTTCGTCCTCCTTCAGCTCCTCCTTATAGTTTGCTTTCTCTCTTTAGCTTTTGGAGCCACTCTGCCAGAAGATGAAGGTACTAAATTTAAGAAACAAAAAGTATATTTAATTTATAAAAGAATTTTGATAATTTTTTTTGGCACAAGTAAGCTTTAGAGTAGTGGCAAATGAGTATACATTTTTTTTCTACCCACAAAATTATTTGAATTGTTTAATAATCATATTGAATGTAGTGGAAGCTCTGAAAGACATAGGTGAGACACTTGGGAAGAAGGATTGGGATTTCAGTGTTGATCCATGCAGTGGAGAACACAATTGGACATCACATACTAAAGTGAGAGGGACAGAAAATAATGTTACTTGTGATTGCTCTTTTGAGAATGCCACAATCTGCCATGTTACTAACATGTACTTCTCTCACTCTCTTTATTTCTTCAAAGTTTCAATATATTGTTGTCACTAACAAAATCATTAGATGTGTCTTTCAGTTTCAATCAGATTAAATAAAATTCAGTATAATTTTTGGCAAATTCTGACTTGATCTAAAAAAAATCAAATATGTTGATACAGTATTTATTAAGAACTGAAAGTTGAATTAAGTGTTTCAACTAAAATTAAAACTCATCTTAAACACTTGGTTATTCATTTTAAGTCTCAAAAATTTAATATTTTAGATAAAGAGTGTGTTTTTCCACTAATACATAAAACATTTGAACATCTACAAGATCTTCAATTTCTCATGCTAGAATGATGGGAAAAATTCAATATTTCTTGAAAAAAAGTAAATGATTAAGTAATTTGAGTAAATGTCATTTGGAATTGTATTTTGAGTAGGAAGGGGTGGAATTTGTGAAATTCTAAAACATTTTTTTTCAAGCTCCTCTAGAAAAAGCATTTTTGATTGTTCAAATATTTCTTTTCAAATATATTGATCAACAAATCTAAACAAGGGTAACCAAAAATCTTTTACAATATATGTGAATAGAAATAATTCAAAAACCATAACAATAAAAGTTGATAAAGAAAAAAAATACACATTTTTTTATTTAAAACACTACAAGAAAAAAGTTATTTAGAGACTAATATTTAGCTACCAAATGAAATAATTGTTAATTGTGACCAAAATAGTCACCAAATTAAATTTTGGTTGCTAAATAACTAGTAATAATTGAATTTAGTGACCAATTAAGTCAAATAATTGGTATATAAGATTAGATACCAAAGTTTCAGTTACCTATGCCATTAGATTCTAAATTGATATCTAATTAAGTTAGAGACTAATTTAGAATCTATTTTGTAGTTATTTAGCAATCAAAATATATTTTGGTAACTATTTAAGTCACAATTAGTAATCATATCATTTGATAACTAAAAATTAGTCTCTAAATAACTTTTTTCTTGTAGTGAAATTCACATCTAAGCAAGTCTTTAAGTTCATATGTCAGTGTTGATTTTTTTAATTTAAAATTTAAATCAACTTTTGAATTAACTTGTCTATTTACTTTGTATTTTTCTATTTATATTTAAAATTTCACATAAATGAATTGTGTACATTTGGTCCATAGTTTTAACATTTTCTTGAATTAACTTGAAATTAAACACATTTAATTGGCTAAATGAGCATGCAGACTTTTGAAAGTACAAAATCTCAGAGGCACTCTCCCAGCAGCAATGGTTAGATTGCCATACCTTCAAGAAATGTATGATATTCTTTGACTTTTGCTCACTTTAATTCAACTAACAACGTGTTTTGTAATTTTCAATTTTGCATGGCACTGTCTCTCTGTTACAGTGATCTTAGTCGCAATTACCTGAATGGGACAATTCCTATGGAGTGGGGCTCATTGAATCTTGTCCACATGTATACTTTCTTCAGTTTCTCTGTCAATTTTCTCTTCACCAATCAATAAATACACACACAAACAATGCTACTACTCTCTCTGTTTCATAAGAACTGCACTTTAAGATTATTTCTTATTCCCTCAGTTTCACAAATATTGTGATTTAAGGTTGTTTCACAAGAAGCTAATGACGGCAAGATGTTTCATATTTTTTATAGTTCTCTGAGTGCTAATCGACTAACGGGTTCAATTCCACCTGAGCTAGCAAACATCTCCAGTCTCCAAAGTTTGTGAGTTTTTTTTTTTTTTTTTTTTGTTTCCCTTCATTTTTTTTTTTCTTTTTTTTTCTTTTTTTGTTTTTTTTTTTTTTTTTTTTCTGGTTACCATGCATTGCTTTTAAGCATTTATCACCTCATCTGGATTTAACTTTCGCTTTATGTGAATAGGACCCTTGAATTCAACCAACTCTCTGGAAATCTTCCTAGTGAGCTTGGGAATCTTCCAAATATTCAAAGATTGTATGACATTTATTTTGCTTTCATTTTTTCCATTCAACTTTAGTACTTTGTTTAGGTTGTTCGCTTTCCTTTTTGTTCTAAAATATCAAATGTCAATGCTTATTGATTAGACCTTGGTTTCTCTTGACAATTTATTGCTGTTTTTTTAATACTTTTAGGCTACTTACCTCCAACAATTTTACTGGAGAGTTGCCTGCAACATTTGCAAGACTCACTGCCTTGCAGGAAGTGTAAGCTTCCCAATTTCTTACTTATAATACACTGATTAGTGAATATTAAATTAGTATATATTGTTATTTTAAGTTCCATCTTTAGCTAAAGTATTTTTTTTGTTTATTTGTATCACATTATGCAGTCGACTAGGGGACAACAATTTCTCTGGAAGCATACCTGATTTTATTCAAAGCTGGACAAGTCTCCAGAAACTGTGAGAATTTATCTTTTGTTCTGTTATAGTGGTACCAATGTTATCTGTTCATGATTGTTGAGGAACACAAACCCTTGATCTCAAAGAAAATTTCTTTTGTTATGATATGACAGAGTGATTCAAGGAGCTGGATTAAGTGGGCCAATTCCTTCTGGAATTTCACTACTTGAAAGTGTAACAGACTTGTATGTCTGGTATCTTATGTAGTAAGCGAGGTTTTAAATTTACTTTCATTTTAGTTGTGTTTATCTGTGCTTAAAATGTGATGTGCAGGAGAATTAGTGACATAGACGGATCAGACTATTTTCCTTTTCCCCAACTTAACAATCTGTCAAATTTGGAAATTTTGTGAGTTGATTGTATCAATTAGTACTTTGTGCACATTGTGGGACAATGACTCAGTAAGGCAATGTTTTCAGAACAAGGAAATTACAATTCTGATTTCCTTTTGCTGTCTATCTTACTGTTTCGCAGAATTCTGAGGAGTTGCAATATTAATGGAACCATACCTGAATATCTTGGGACTATGTCTAGTTTACAAACCTTGTAAGTTCTGTTACTCCCATTATGCTTCAGTGCAACTAATTATACCAATGCTTAATATGCTTATGTACAATGTTCTTCTATTACTTTTAAATTTCAATAGTAATTTTATTTTGTACCAATGCTTCAAAAAACATAACTTCAATTTTCCTCGAGTTTATGACATTATAGAATGTTTTCTAAGCTAATTTCCTTCAGCTTAGTCTGGTTGCAATTTTTTTCAGAGACCTCAGTTTTAACAAATTAAGTGGACAAATTCCAAGCAGCTTTGAGTATGGCCTAAGAAAGACAGATTACATGTAAGAAGTTTGTTAATTTCCTTTCTCTTCCTCTAAACTGGGCTGGCATTTTCTGGTAACCAATTAGTGCTGTTCACTTTCATTTAGGAGCAATAGTATGCTTCTACTACAATTTTCACCATGATTCTAGGACTTGAATAAATCACAAATTTTATACATGGTAATTTCTTTATATTCTTTAATTGTAGATATTTAACTGGAAACATCCTCACGGGACCTGTACCTGCATGGGCAGAGAAAGAAAAAAATGTGTAAGTTTTATTTCAATGTTTTTTTTTTATGTTATGATTCCTTAAATTGAATAGTTAATGAGTTCTAAGGGGAAAGAGACTTTATAAGCATGTCATTTGTTGTCTTTTATTCCCTTATAAAATGTGTCTTTCGTCTTTTATCTTCCTTCTCTTTTCTATGTGAAAAATCTAGTCTTGGTTGTATGATTTCTGTTTGTATCAGTACTTGACCATCACCTATGCAGTTGCGATTATTGATCACCAAAAACATTTAAAATGATTAAAACATAAAATTTGATTAGACTTTTCATATACAAATTATAATTCCCTAAATATTTGTTGCAGTTATTTTATATCTTAAAGAATGTTGTGGCACTGGATCTAGATTGTGCATAACTTTGTATTTTTTGAACCAAAAACTAGTATTTTGGGGGAATTTGGAAGAACTTAAGGGGAGCTTAAGGCTCCTTCTGGCTTAGTTCAACAACTTCTCGGAGAACCTCATCAATACACACTCCTTTTAGTTTATTACATCATGTTTCATGCTCAAATATGTCATAACCCTTAATCTGTTAAGAGCTTATCAGACAAGTGCTTGATTAAAGTGTTTACCTGAAGGCACCTTTGAGTTACTATACTAATTGTTATAGATTTCTTTCTAGTTCTCACTCTAAAGAAGTCTATCTGTTTTGCATCTTGTTTGATTTTCTGAATCAAATTTTATAATCTGAACCAGAGATCTTTCGTACAATAACTTTACCATGGAAAACTCAGGGCAGCAGCCATGTCAACGTGGAAATGTGTAAGAATCCTTGCATATGAGAACATTTGTTTGAAACTTAAAGAGCCTATCCGAGTCTTAACCTTCTGTTGTATCCCATAGGAACTTGTTTGCAAGCTCCTCTATGGACAATAGCTCGTAAGTTTGATGTATCTTTTGACATTTCCCTTTCATACGGTCATTTTGAAATTTTATATGATGGGATCATGCTAAATAGCTTTGTCACTTTGGTCATTCTTTCAGAGAATCCGTTTCATGTTTAAAAAGTGTTGCCTGTCCTAAAAGTAAGTTTTACTTTTCTTTATTTATAACAAAATTTTATACACAGATAAATTGTCACTAACCTTTACTTGTTTACCATGTTTGAATGATGTTAACTCTTTAATTAGTAAATATATACCAAATCGAACAAGTAGTAATATTGGAAAGTCCAAGTATCATTTGGCAAGAGATTTGCACAAGTTTAGCCAATATGAAACGTGTTTTAACAATGATTTTTAACACCAATTTTGAAAAGAGTTCATAGCATAAATACAGTCCAATATATATGATAAAAAAAGTTGCTATCACACTTATCAAATACCACATTAAAAAAGCTTACCGTGAAGTTACAAATTGCTAATAACCAAGTTTTCCAAAATACCATGGTGTTAAAACTATAAATTAATAATTTGCATTACGAACCACATAAAAGGTCACAATAGTACAAATAGAACTTTGGAATTTTGATGATCTATAATCACAATTGACTCTTTCTTCTGATCTGTCTTGCTTATGGGGATAGTGGAAATTTATCATATATGTCTAATACCTTTTACTCACTAATATGGTTGTCCCAGAATCATACTCTCTTCATATAGATTGTGGTGGAAAGCAAGTAACAGTCGATGGAAATGAAACATACGATGACGATTCAGATAATGCAGGACCAGCTAGATTCCACTTAAGTGGAAAAAACTGGGGATTTAGCAGCACTGGTCACTTCATGGATAATGACCGTGCAGAATATTATATTTGGCTAAATCAATCTAAGCTTTTCATGTCTGATGCTGAATTATACATGGATGCACGTGTTTCTCCCATTTCTCTTACTTATTATGGATTTTGCCTGGGAAATGGAAACTACACTGTGAATCTACACTTTGCAGAGGTCATGTTTACTGAAGATCAAACATATAATAGCCTAGGAAGGCGCATATTTGATGTCTACATTCAGGTAAATTATCTCAAACTTTTGTAGTTTTGTTTTGTCTGTCATGAGTATTTCATTTCATAAAATTGAAAAGCCCTTTAGTCAAAGTTGGCATATTCAAATTTCATATCTTCAAATTTTGAAAAGAAATTTTGATTAGAGATAAATTTGTTCTTTTATAATCCATTTGGAACATTAGAATACCCAGAATATCACATATCAAGTGGAGAAGTTTCCCCACCTTGGTACCTCATTTCGTTCATGAATTTGATTACTACAGTTAATTAAAAGAAATTACAATATTGCATACTTAAAATTGTAGCCATTATGAGGCATTAAGGTTGGTTTTGATTTCTTGCAGGGAAATATGGTGCTGAAGAATTTTAATATTGCAGAAGAAGCAGGAGGAGTTAATAAAGCAATCATAAAATCATTTACCATTGTGATTAGTAGTAACACGTTGGAAATTCGCCTGTATTGGGCTGGGAAAGGGACACTTGGTATTCCATTTAAATCAGTATATGGTCCTCTCATATCAGCTATTTCTGTAAATCCCAGTGAGTTGTACTTCTCATTCAGTACTTAATATTCATATAGCACCTGGATGTTACCATGCAATATAAGCTCTTGTATAATAATTTTTTCTATTATAATCAAGCAGACTTCATCCCTCCCTCAGAAAACGAAAGTAGAATGTCTGCAGGTGCCGTGATTGCAATTGTGGCTGGTGTGGTAGTTTTTCTAGTCCTGATATTTGGTATACTTAGGTGGAGAGGCTGTCTAGGACAGAAAAGTTCTTTAGCAAAAGGTAATTGCAAATAACTTATTCTATGATGATGATAAGCTTTGTGCCTTAACTTAAGGGCTTTCAATGAGCATGCAACATAAATTTTCGTATGCACCTAAATTTAGGGCATGTAGTTAACCCTCAAAGCTAGTTAATTATCTTGCTACGAGAAATGAATCAACATATGGATTCTTCAATGAAGAGTATATAACCTTGCTGTTATTAAAACTTTTAATAATGTTCTTTGGAAAACAAACTTCACTGTTTATTATTAACACTTTTGTAACTCAAGACACTTGATTGTAACCCTCACACTCGTTTACTTGTTCTTGCTTCTTAACTCCTTAAACATAATGATGATAACTTCACAAGTAACAAAGTGAACTCATTGACAGGGTAACTAAGCTTGGATATATATAGAGAACTAAAGAGATGTTACTAATTAATGACTCTAGATTTATTAAAGTGTCCATCATTGATCAATTACATCAACTATCCACCTTTGGGAAACATAAAACTCTGTTAATCAACCACTAGTGATTTGTCTGTGGATGATTGATCCAGTGTGCCAATGGTTACAAAAGTATTAATAATATGGAATTTTCTCGACCACACGAAATCTGCAGTCTTTCTTTGTTTAATTGACAGAGCTAAAGGGTTTAAAACTGCAAATGGGTATATTTACCTTAAGACAAATCAAAGTAGCAACAAACAACTTCAACAAAGCCAACAAAATTGGAGAAGGAGGGTTTGGTCCTGTGTACAAGGTAACTTGGACAGTATGGCATATCCCCTCAATTATTATGCATCTATTTTAATTGAAGATGTTACGTTTTGAGGGAAAAATCAACATTCCAACCCAGCAAATATATTGCATTGTTCTATATGCAGGGAAATTTATCAGATGGGACAATGATAGCAGTCAAGCAGCTTTCTTCCAAATCAAGTCAGGGGAACCGTGAGTTTATAAATGAGCTTGGCATGATTTCAGCTTTGCAACACCCTTGCCTTGTTAAACTTTATGGATGCTGTGTCGAGGGAGATCAATTACTGTTGGTCTATGAATATATGGAAAACAACAGCCTTGCTCGCGCTTTGTTTGGTAATTTTTTCTTATGAAGCTAATTTCAGTTGTCCCTTCTCTGATTTTTCCCATCTTCTAACTTGTATGCATATGTAATTTTTGTGTAATTCAACACTAATGAAGGTCCAGAAGAACATCAAATAAAATTGGATTGGCCTACAAGGCAAAAGATATGTGTTGGTATTGCCAAAGGTTTGGCATACCTCCATGAAGAATCGAAATTGAAAATTGTTCATAGGGACATCAAGACCACTAATGTGTTACTTGATAAAGATCTCAAACCAAAGATATCTGACTTTGGTTTAGC
>Ga0099824_1004666_pt1 | contig 19639 bp, 6 predicted proteins | sample SiratrowhiteBW_FD_76837 | JGI IMG/M metagenome (GOLD analysis project Ga0099824, IMG submission 76837) | Root nodule microbial communities of legume samples collected from California, USA - Siratro white BW | ecosystem: Host-associated > Plants > Roots > Nodule | place: USA: California... | reverse complement strand
TTATATATTTTATTATATAATTTTTTTATTATATATAATATATTTTATATATATATAAAAATAAATTTTTTTAAAAAATATATATATATATATATATATATATATATATATATATATATATATATATATATATATATCAATCAGGTTCTTTAAAAGAAATTATTATTCTTTACATAAGAATTTATAATAGAAAATTCACTAAAAGAGTTATTTAAAATAAGTTAAAACTAGTAGTTTTCTCTCTGAAATCTTATTATTTGTTAAACCATTTATTTATGTGTATCACCTAATCATCACATATAAAAATAATAATAGAATACAAATGCAAATAAAAGTAAGAGTAAGGTAAAAATATTTTAAAATAACAATCCTAAGTATAGAATTCTATTTCAATAAGGTATGATACATTTAGACATATCATATTATACTTTTTAAACATAACACATTCATAAAGCATTTAAAATATTAGAAAATATATTTTCACATCATGACACTGAATCAATTACACAGACAAAAGACTAATGTATTGAGATAGACCAAGAGATTTGTACTATTATACAACTTCTAATTATATCACATAGCTCTAACATAAAATCATTAATTGTGCTTGTATGATAAGGTTAATCTATATTCCCTTTACTGACCAGCCGTCAATACGAACTTTCTTTTACTCTCACAATCTGGTAGTCTTTCTCTATGTGATTTCAAACTATTAATAAAGTCAGGATATCTTCTTCTAGACAAATCTCAATAACAATGCACAACCTAATAATTTCGACACGGATAATTTTTTTTTTCAAAAAATACTATGTCTTGATTTCAACTATAACATCTTAACATTATATAATTCATTATTCATCATGCAGTTAATCTATCATACATCATTTATATTCCCGTATCATATATATATATATATATATATATATATATATATATATATATATATAATATATATATATATATATATATATATTCATCACACAATATCACTCATACAAATTTAAATGCAACAACAAAATCACACAACACATTATATACCAATTTTTACAATTCTTACTACCTCTAAACTTCTCAAATTGATATTCAATTCATCAATTTATTTCAACTCATTATTTGCATACTATAACTATTACTATTTTCTCTACACTTTATATCACAAAATTATCAGTTTCAAATTTTATTTCTAATATAATTATTTATACAAAAATTAAAGCACATCCTCAAACCAATTCAAACGGATAACATACCCAATTTTAAATCTACCCAAATTTGAATATAAGAAATCAAGTTACTTCAACATACATTTCTCCCATACTAAAAACTCCGATAAAATTAAGATTAACATTCTAAAAGTCACGGATTAGAGATTTCCTTAGCATATCCTATATTCAAACCTGCACAAATTTGAACATAGGAAATCAAGTCACTTCAACATGCATTTCTCCTACACTAAATATTCTAATGAAATTAAGATTAACATTTTACAAGTCATAAATTATAGATTTTCTTAACATACCCAATTTCAGACCTGAACAAATTTGAACATAGGAAATCAAGTCACTTCAAAATACATTTCTCCTACACTAAAACTCTAATGAAATTAAGATTAATAGTCTACTAAGTCATAGATTATAGCCTCCACTTACCTATTCAAGAACTATAACACCTACTAACAAGCTCTAATTTCACAAGTTTGAAAAGGATATCCTAACCTGCACCAAGAACACCTATTTAATGATCTGATCACATTAGAACTTTGAGTTAACAGAGAATTATTCTGAAACATGAAACATCACATGCAACCCGTCTAACTAGATGGAAAAATGAAGAGTTTGAGAACTGAACCAAAGAAAAGAGAGCGAAAATTGAACCTATTTCAACTTCTGATTAGACCATTTTGTTGTACTCACTGCCACCAGCCTAGATATGGTATCTGATTTTCAATCTTATAAAGATTAAGATTAGGAACCTAGAGAGAAGTCAGAGAAAAAAAGAGAAAGTGATTTCTAAATAGATGGCGACTAACTTAAAATGAACCTGAATCAACTGACTATTCCTTATTTAGATATCTTTCCTTTTTATCATTAAAATATTTAGGTATCATTTTTAGTTAAATCACTTTTATTCTAAAAAAATTCTACATTCTTACACTGGTTGTTGTGAACAATAAATCAATTCACAAGTATGAATGTACATCAAACTAATTAGTAAATTTAAACAAAGCTTCAAAATAACAAAAAATTCTATAAAAACCTAATAGTAGAAAAGTTTATATTAGTGTGTCATCTATCCTAAAATATTATATATGTTAACCAAATATTTGGTTGACGTTTTTTTGACATGTTCTATTACTTCTAAATCTAATGGTTGTGTGTCGTTAAAAAATTACAAGATTTGAAATTAAGCTAACATAAGTCCATAACTAATAATATAATTTATAAATGTTTTGGTGGATTATAGCATATTACATTATGTTAAAAAATTACAAGATTTGAAATTAAGCTAACATAAGTCCATAACTAATAATATAATTTATAAATGTTTTGGTGGATTATAGCATATTACATTATCTTAACTTCTATCAATATCAGTCAGCACATGGTTGTTATCCACTGTATCACATAATAGTCACATTCATAATCTCTTATTTGTTTATTACACCACAACTCAAAATAAACTTTATTAGATAAATCAAATACAATACAAAAATGAATGGACATATTTACTTAAAATACCTTTACATGCATCCAAGTGAGTCTATGTGATGTTGCACTTGGCCTACCATTCAACATGTCATATCCAGAGTTAACACTAAAATATCAAAATTTGATGTTAGAATACATAACACTATGCAAGATTGATGTAATATTAGTTGTTAAATGCAATCGACTTACAACTCTAATATTTGTTTGAAGTAGTTAAGAGTCTTCTTATGCAAGGAGAAGAACCATACAACAATATGATCTTAGACTGATATAACCAGTAGTTGTAAATGACACTTGCATTAAAAATTAGTTAGTGCAACATATTTAAATAATTTACAATATGTTATTCAAGAAAGATGGACTTATTTGTGGATACATGGAGCAAACTGAATTTCTTTGTGTCTCTACATAAAGTATTGGTGATGTATATTTGTGTTTCTACTCTTTTTTTATCCAATGGATGAATGAGTTGAGGGTAAAAAAAAACTCATATTATCGTGTTTCCCCTCATCCAAACACAAATCATGTATGTATCTACATTGTAATAAATTATTAATAACAGGTATATAATATGTAAATAATATAAACCTTTTCTAGCATTGAACTTATATCATACATAATTGCACAACAAATATGTTAAGCTCCTGATTGCCCGATGCATGCACTCACCATCTTTCATCTTGCCTTTAATGTTGAGAAGTATTCTCGTTAAGTTGTCACATTACATTTACACAGTGCAGGAGAAAAAAAAAAAAAAAGGATGATCTCTTTTTCCATATTACAGTGCAGGAGATAAAAAAAAAAAAAAAAAGGATGATCTCTTTTTCCATATTTCAGTCATGGTTGTCTTCTTCATTTTCCAAAAACCACATTAACATTTTTAATTTTTCATAAATTTAAACAACAGTTAAAGGAATTGAACAAATGTCATACTTTTGATGACCATTAAAGACCTTTCTCAATTTACATAAGAGTGACATTGATTTAGAAATTTACAAGGTTACATTATCTTTCTTCCATACTTCAAATGCTCATATGATGTGTTTTTTTTATAAACCAAACATGTTCCATGACCCTTCACACTATAATTTGACAAGTTTTCATATATAGAGAAATTATTTGATAATAAAATAACATTATATACATGATGCATCTGGCATCTGGAAAGATTCACTGGACACTCTAACCCCATAATCCCATAATAACTTCAAATTTTCAATCAATGGATTAAGATAAAACATCTATATCGTTTTCTAATTGTTTTGGACCAAATATCATCTTAAATAACACATGTATTTATGTTTCATACCTAAACCCTAAACCTAAATTATAAATCAGAAACAAAACAGGTTATTGAACTATGAATGGTACTCAAATTTCCAAAAGTAATATAAAGATTATAATTAGTTTTTTAATTATAGTTTACTCTCTAACCTAACGAATATATACGAACTTATAATAGAGTAGTTTGTAGCTCTTAATAATTGTTTAAAATGATGTCCAAGATCATACACTAGAGAAAACCGGCTTTAATTAATTAACGTTTGCTATAATAAATAATGCCAACATTTAATATTAATTTTATTATGAGTTATTAAACTTTAATTTAAACGGAACTTTTTTATTCATAACTTTAATTGAAACCAGTAAAGTCTTATTTCAAATTTAATACTATAATTTCTAACGTTAACAAAAAGTTATAATAGTTTAAATGGTTTAATTTACAAAGGTTTTAAATAAAAAAAAATGAATTTCGAATATTTAGGTAAATAATAATTCATAGAAGAGCTTAATTATAAAAAAAATGGGTAAAACTCAATAAATAATTAAAATTACTCATTATAATCGAAAAAAAAATATATTAAACCTATCAAAATTATATCACATATTTAAGAAACTTCGTTGAAAAATATGTCCCACGGCATTTATTCTGTGATAATTCACTTAAAACGATACGAAAAGTTAATTAATTGGCAATCGTTGCATGGTCGTTATCATTGCCTATTATCACATTTCATTTCTTATTTTGCAAAATTCCTTTAGATCTCGGCAAGAATCTAGGAGTAGTTAGTTAGTAACGTTAATTGCAGATTTAAGAAAGTAACACTTTTTAAAAAAACTTTATCATGCATAGGTAATTGATAAATTATATAGATATAATTTACACTAATTAATATATTGTTAATAACTTTATATAAAATCTGATTTTTACCGATTTAATTCAATTCAAATTATATATTTTAATTATTTATATCAACTTTTATGAAAATAAAACAATAATAAGAAATTAATTAAATTATTCATATTTATACTTCATCTGTTTTTAATATATTCATATAAAAATTATATATATATATATATATATATATATATATATATTAAAGGATTTATTTTACATATATATTTTACATCTCAATACATTCTAAAGCCCACTTTATTTGCTTTATTTTGTCTTATCCTTCTTGAAAATAAGGTGGAAACTATTCTTTCTCACTCCGTACTTTCCATTTACTTTTTATAATTTGAAGTTTTTCTTTTTTTTCTTTTACTTTTTCTTATCCCATCCATTCTCTCTTTAATTAATTACTTTAAATTATTTTTATATTAAAACTAAATCTTTTAATAATATTTTAATCCATTTCGACTTGATACAATATATGTAGAAATATATATTAATTAAATATTAGATTAAAAATTATAATATAATTGAGAGAGAAAATTAATATTATCTTAAAAAATGACAGACAAATAAAAAAATTGAAACTCCGACTATCAAAAACGAGCAAAGGAACTAAAGTTATGATACAACAATGTTGATATTTATGAATAAAAGTAATTTTATGATTTATATGAAAACAACTATAATAGTAATAAATTTCAAGATAAAATTGTCTATTCATAAATTATTAAATAAAGTAATATGCATGTATAATTTTATTCTACATATAATAATAATGGTCGACAAAACATGTTAGTGCGGTCTATTTTAATCAGCTTCATTATTAGTTCACTAAAAATAGGGGGTCGTAGGTTTACACGCTATGTTTTGGTTGATTAAAGATCTTGGTTCATTTTGTAGGTCAATTTTTTTTTATGTGTCTTTTATAATTTTGTTTTTTATTTTTTATTTTAATACATGTGTATGTATATTTTAAAAGCATACTTAATTATGAAAATGTTTTATAACTTTTTAATTGACTAATTTATGTCTTTAAATAAGATAAATTAAAAGAGTAATTATTTTTACATATTAAATTATTTATTATAATTAGTATTTTAAACTTAATCTGTAAATATTTATTATTTAAGTTATAATATTATTATGTATTTTCATCTCTTAAGATAATATAATATTAAAAAAATCTTTTAAGCTATTTTTTATTTTAATTTCTAATTTAGAAAAAAAATCAATGGGTCAATTTGTTTCACCTTACCTTTGATTAATAAACTGAAAATACTAACTTGCTTTTATTAAGAAAAATTCAAAACCCATAAATTTGATTAAGTCTTAAACAAACAAAACATAAGATGTGATTATGTTTCTTTTATAAGCTGTAAATGTTTGTTTAACAGGTAATAATTGGCGTAAGTATTTCATATGAAAAAAACCATACAACACTATGTAATCTTATTTTTTTTACTTCACTTTTGATAAGCATTAATATGTTAAAATAATATACAGAAAATTCTAAGCTAACATAATACTTCATGAATATCTATATGTTTATTCTATGTTGCAGAGAATGTCAGTTTCTTTCGTCTAATAATATGATATGAAGAAACCATATGTCATATGAAGAAACCATATGTCATGTTAACAAATTCTTGATACATGAACTAAAGTTGCTTTGGTGCCACAACTCCCTAACGAAAGTTTTATCAATCTTGAAATAGTTTATATGTTTTATATGACTTTGTGCTTTACACATATTCAAGTAAAGATATTATTTCCAAGAAGAGACAAGTACATCCAGTTACCAGAATGTTGCTTAAAGAAAAGAAAAATTGTTGAATGCATGGAGTGCTCAAACCCAAGAAAGACGTTCAAGTTTGTCAAAACCTGCTTAATGACCAGAAAATGATTTGCAACAGCTCATTTCTTCAATACTTATATAAAGTTATATTTCAAGAAGAAAAGTGAACCATTATGAATTGCGAAAGTGTCGAAATGCTTCCAATATATTTTGCGCTCTAAAATAGATTTGTAAGACCATTGTGTTCATTTAAGAAATTAGAAGAGTTTTTAAACTTATAAACATCAAAAGATGCAACCTCTTTAGTGATCAACCTTGTGATCACATCTTAGATAATTTCTTTATCTTAGATAAGAGCGGCTCGTTAAATAATACTCATTTTTAGTCAATAATAATTTTTTAAATAGTACTCATTTCTTAGTTAGAAGTGACAAAGAAGCTTATCAACAACTATAACAAAAAAATGACAAGCTCTAATAAGTCTTTAAGACACAAATGTCCACTAAAGAAAGTTAAATATTGAATTGATAACACAAGACTTCCGATTGCTCACAATGTAACAACCTAGAAAATCTATCATTTGAGTAGAAATGGTAGAAGTGGAATGAACACTTGATTAATATATTATTAAACTGAAAACGCGTATTTATAGAAAAAGTAAGCAGTCAAGTCTCATTTCTACTCGAGTCATCATCTCTCTAAAACCCCTAACTCTCTTTTTCCTCTAACTTCTCTTAAAGTCTCTGCTTTCGCACCTCATCAATTTCTCAAGCAGAGCTCACCGTTGGACTCGTGACGGAGAATAGAGCAAGTCTACCCGATCAGAATCTCCGTTAGAGTAAGTTCGTTTTCTACCCTCTTCCCTTATAGTCATTTTTAGGTTTTCATTTTTCTCTACCTTATGAGCTTGCATGAGGCCTCTGAGTTATCAGATAGTGCCTTTGTGAGCTCAGTTCCCTAGTGTTTTAGTTGATCGTTGATCAGAGGTCCTTTGGTGCAGATTCGAGTTCTTAAAAATCTTAAGCTTTGGGGTTGTTAGAGAGAACTTCTAGTGCAATTCAGGTAAGGAAAGCTGACTTACATTTTACTTAATTCCAATTTGTTTGTGAGTTAGGGTTTCATTCAAAATATGTCTCTGAAAATGCATCTGTGATGGTTTATTTGCTGGCATGAAACTGAGTTGGGTTCTTGATTATTTATTCATTATTGTATGTATGATAAGTATGTGGTAATTGATAGAATGCAAGTTGAATTTCTGGTTAAGTTAGTCATCTAAGAAATGTGTAGTAGCTCTGTAGTAGTAAAACCTACATAAATTTTCTGATAAGTTATGTTTTCTGCATAATTCGTCCAAGCGAAAGCATCTCGCCCAAGCGAGAATGGTTTCGAGTAGCAAGTGTGCTCTCTGGACTATTTTCGCCCAGGCAAGAAGTTCTTCGCCCAAGCAGGAAAGTAGTTTTACCCAAGCGAGGGTACAGTCGCCCAAGTGAGAAAGCCCCTGGAGCAAGTGTGCTCTTTGGAGTGTTTTCGCCTAGGCGAGAAATCTTTCGCCCAAGCGAGGAGGTATTCTCACCCAGGCGAGAGTATTTTCGCTAAGTCGAAAAAAGACCCTGCTCTCTGGACTATTTTCGCTCAGGCAATAAATTTTTCGCTCTAGCTAGGGGTATTTTCGCCCGGGCGAAATTGGTGTAGCTCAAGCCAAAAAAATTTTTTTTTTTCGATTATTTAACTCTTTTGGGATGCATGTATGTATTTAATAAAATAAATTAATTGGTAATAAAGTAGAGATCTATATTGTGATCTGATATTGTTAAAAGTGTTGATAAAGTTGGTCAAAGCCTAGACATAGTGTTTTCAGGAAAGAAAACACTCGTGCTTCCTTGGTTAACTAGGAAGTGCATTGTCTAAGGATCTGATCAATGACGATTGATATCCTGACTCTACTAGTAATAGGAATCAAATAGATGATCATTATTAGGTGGTGAGAGTCGAAGGAGGTCTGAACTGGGTGACTGGAGCTTCAAACATAACTGGTCAGAAAAGTCTCAAGAGGACTAGCCCTGTCATACATGATTGATGATTCATCTATGTGGAGGCTGTGTGGATTCCCAACGTGGAGATGTATGAGAGGTGCATATCTCGGAATCTATTCAATGCACGAGTCTTCCGGAAGTAGAGTCATGTTTGTAATGTGTTAGATTCTTATATTATGATGATACATGAATTGAATATTTTTTATTTGTTAAAATTTTGTTAGCTTACCCTTTGTTTTTGGTTGTATTTTGTTTGATTTTCTATCTATGATGATCGTGTCTTGACACGGGAGCAGATAGTGCTGTAGATGGATCTTTGGGAGATCATCTAGGTTGAAGGATGTTGTTAGGAATAGTATTATATGTTAAAGAAAAAAAACTTGTATCTGATATTGTAAATATGTTTTGAAATTTCAGTTTAGCATTATTATGTAATCTAAATGCATGTTAACTATGAAGTATTGTAAAATATGCATGATGTTAATACTTTAGTTGCCTTAAATAGAAGCTTTAATTTTGTGGAATGTTACACACAAAACAAATCAACACCACATTACATATACTTATTTCTATAATGAAAATCAACTTCCAATAACTTACTTCAACTTACTTAAAAAAGATAATCATATATGCATATATCCATTTCAATATACATATAATCATCAAAAACACTATATGGTTCACCCAATTAAACAATCTATGCTTTGAATAAATATAAATATTAAGTTTCCTTACTTAGATGTAACGTGCTTATAAGCTAAACGTTTTCCTTAATCCTTACAGAAATTCCATAAACCCATCAACTATCAATCTCTACATCAACAACATCTCCTATCTACCAAACACCAAAAGAAGGAAAAAGAAAATATAACCTTTAGTAGAGATTAAATCACGTATAAGAGTACACTTTCATTTGTTTATCTTACCCTTTTACTTTTTGACTTTAAAAGTTTAAAATTTAGCAACACCACAATAGTTAGAATTTTCTTCCGAAGTTTAAAAAAATATAAATTTTAGTTAGATAAAAATTTTAAATAAATAAAAGTAAACATATAACATCTATGGAAACTTTATTTTTTTTATCGATTTAAAATTTACCTTTAAATAAGACTTTTAAGTGTTACAAGTTTCCTCACATTTTTTTTTTTAAGTTTCTTCAACTCTTAAACTTTGCATATTTACATTGGATGATTTTAACCTTTTGGTATAAATCATATTTATTTTACGCGAAAGATCTTGGTGAGATGGGAAGTTAATAAATATATAATAAAAAATAAATTAAAAATTTACTCAAGTATTTTAATGAATTAAAATTTATTTTAAATTGAAATTAATTTATTTTACATTTTTAAAAATATTAGTTTACCTTTTTAAAATTTTTAAAATTGTAAGTTGTTCTTACTATTGTTTAGTGATGTCTTAGAAAATATTAAATTATGTCATATTAATAATTATTTTAAATTTATATAATACAAAACCGCACTTAATTATATGTCATGCAACATATAAATAATAGCAGTAATAACTTAATTATTACGGATTTTTCTTAAATGAATTGAATTAATTTTATAAAACTTGAAGTGTGTTTATAGTGTTGTGTGGTCCTAAGGCCCAACTATATTTTATTTTAAAATAATAAAATATTAAGACAATCCAATAAATTTTAAGTGGATAATTTAAAAGTGATTTTGTAAGGTTTTTACACTTTACACAATAGAAAATAGAGTAGAAACAGATTGTGTCGTATTTATCTGTTAGAGTTTCTGTTTACTTTGAACAGCTCTTTGAATATTCATTTGTGTTCTATTTTTAATGAAATTTCCTCTTGCTCATTTCACCACCGGCATCAATATGGTATTTTTAAAATTTTATTTATATACTGTTTGAATACGTTCTATTTGTCTGTTGAGCATTTTTCACTATTTATCTGTTAGTAGAACTAAGATTATTTTTCAGAATTGCTTCTATATACTCTTACTCTTTGATATTATAGTGAATATTTTTCTGGACTAGGTCCCGTGGTTTTTGTCCCTCCCATTGGGGGTTTCCACGTCAAAAATTGGTGTGCCTCTTATCTCTTGCATATTATTTATTTTATACTCTCTGAATTTTTGGATTGTCGTAGATTAAGCTTCTCTTGGTTCTTTCAAGTGGAAAAGGTTTTATTTCTCAAACTTATTTTTGTGTAATTATTCCGCTGCGTAACTGTGCATAACGGTGCCTTCCCCATCAAGTGGTATCAGAGCCGAAGGTTCGTGGCGGTAACCGGCTCATACGAGTGTAGTTTGATCCCTGTATCGAAAGTCTTCCTGACGGAGATTTCAGACAAGCGTGTCCCATTTAAGTATGTAAACAACGGTACAAGTGAGGATCGTTTGTGATTAAGGTACTCGTATTTGAAAATGCTTCCGCTCGGGGGAGTGTACCAATGTGAAAGGGACTCTCACTTGAAAGGGAGATTTGTTACGTATCCAAGTGTCCGTCTAAGTCTAACATTGAGTAAGAATGAAAAAATTGAGCAACATATAAAAAAAAAGACCCACAAACTCAATAATTTAAGGTTGAGTTGAAGGTGGTGTTATTCCCTTATATGAATTTGACTCAATTCTAATTCTTATATATAGATTTGACTCAATTCTCATTCTTGTTTAAAATCTTTCCACTATTTTCTTTTTGAATATTCCAAACATATACTCTTTAAATCTAAGAAAATGATATCAATAGTGAAAGTAAAAGGAAAACGGGTTCACTTCATTTATAGTGAACAAGGACGGGTTTAATGGACCACATTACACACGTAAACACCAAAATCTGGTGGCCGCGTTGCAATAATCAAATGCTGTCAGGTGAAAATGAGATCAACGTGGGGCCCCTTTAAGGAAAATAACACTTTGTTTGGATCCGGAAAGCAAAAAGTTAAGATACATAAAAAGAATCAAATTTTAGTTCATGGGATGTTTTGATTTTAATTTTATTTCAGTTTTTTGTTTTTCTATTTTTAAATTTACTTGTTATTATCAAACTTAACAATGATGTTTCACACAACAAAAAAGTTTTTAGTTTAACTACGGTAACTTTATCAACGCTAACATATTTTATTATTAAAAAAAAATATTTAGAGATTAATTTTTTAGTTATTAAATAATATAGTTGTTAATTATAATTAAAATAATCATTAAATTATATTTTGATTATTAAATAACTATAAAATAAAAATAATAATTAAATTTAATAACAAATTAAATCGAGATAATTAATATATAATATTAACTATCAAAATTTTAATCAATTATAATATTAAATTCTAAATTTAGATATTAATTTATACTTATTTTTATTTTCGTACCTAATTTAAAAAAAAAAAGTCATATATAATCTATATTTATCCATGGTACCTAATCAATATAGATATTTTTTAACAAGATTAAGATGAGTTTAAATAATACCTATTAAGATGAGTTTATTTGTCCTCCCAAATTTTACATACAAGTATGATAATATAATGTACTCAAATTCCTCTTTAAGGCTTTATTTGATTGGAGGAGTGAATTTAAGAGAATGAATTTTAAGGAATTTGAATGAAGTGGATGATAAGGTTGTTTGGATTAATTGATATATGGTAACATTTGAAGAGATTTGAAAAAAATGTGTGTGAAAGTTTGAAAATGATTTGATAAATGTTATAGATTTTTTATCTTTTTAATTGATATATTTGTGAAATTACTAATTGATCCATGTGAAAAAGGATATTTCCTAATTTTTAACTCACTTACAAAGACTGTTTTGTAATTTCCAATTTCATCCCTTCAAATCTCTTCATAAGAGAATTTCATCCCGTAAATCCTCTCCAATCCATCTTTTCAAATTAATATAACCAAACACCAAAAAATTAGTTTAACCAACATTTTAAATCCCTACTATCTTTATCTACTTTACTTTCATATGGATCTTTTAAAATATGTTTGAACAAGTGAGCTACTTTATAAAAATTTACTTTCACTATTACTTTATAAAAATTCAATAAATTTAAACTAATTATTTATATCATAAGACAGATAAATTTACCATAAAACATTTCATAACAAATTATTTGTGACATATTTTTATCACTATTAATAAAATTACGAGGATATTTTTAATTTGGTTACCAATATTATATAGTGATAAAGCGAAAATAAGATTTACTCATGAAAAAGAGGTTATAAGTTCAAATAAAAACTAACACTATTATTTAATTTGTTATATATATATATATATATATATATATATATATATATATATACACGACTGAATTTTTTTATCGAATATATAAATAATTTTTTATAAATTATTATTGATATTAATATTTAAAAATTATAGTAATGAATAATTTGTCATTAATAATAAATGACTATTTTATAATCTACTAAGACGATAGAACATATTATATAAAATAAATAACTATTTTGTAAATTAATCTTGTATTAAATCTTGACTGAAAGTCATAGCACTTGTCATTTGTAAATTAATTTATTAAATCAATTTAAATGTGATTAAAAAAAATATAGCACGATGAATTTGGAGTACAATTTAAGAAAATAATACTTAAAATGTAACCAATTTAAAATTATGAAAAAAAAAATATTTTAATTATTTACGTATAGTTATCTGATCTATATTTATAATTTTTATATATAAAATGAGAACTATTACCATTAAACATATGACCTATACACACACAGAATGAAAAAAACAAGGAAAAGTAGAATATAAGTCTTCTAGCCTTTCGGTCCAAATCTACTCATTCAACCTAAAAATCTCTACACTTCATTTATTCTTTATCAGAGTAGAAGTCTCAAGCAAATATTTGAAAGTGCTGCATGTTCCTTCGGAAGAGCAATGTGTAATTTGATAGTTAGGAATTAATCAACTGAATAGAAAATTTCACATTAATTAAGGATGAATAAGCTAAATAATATATAATTAGGAAGACTTGTAGACTTATTATGATTTTATATTGAAAATGATATATTAATCTTTTATATGAATTTATTCAAAATTTATTAGTTTCGATCATCATTGATGTCTTTCCTTACAAAAACTTAACAATAACATTAAAACCAGGTTGATCCTAACGATCTTAAAAAAAAAAAAGAATGTGTCCAGTTGTAAATCACTATTTAAATAGTCAGGTTCATCTTATAGTAATCTTTAAAAAAAAAAAAACTGTGTCCCATTATAAATGGTGACTAAAATAATGATGGTTGGCCTTGAAGAAGCAAACATGAATAAATAATATTGTGGTTTGAGATCTGACTTCCCTTTACCAACCACTATGGAAGGGTGTTATCATATTCATGTGTTTCGTCTAACCCAACAGTGTCATACACTACATTGCTTTGTTCTAACTCAATCAATTTTTGTTATTGAAATTATGTCAGAGTTAACTGCAATTAGGTTTTCTTATTATAACGTCTCTTCTTTGCATACGAGTTACGATTTTTAATTCTATAAACAGAATGTGTTTCGACATCAATTATAGTTTTTGTATATATTTCCATGCATATCTATAAAACACCATACTTTAAAATTTACATTTGCATGTATTTTGCAAATGTATGAAAATATAATACTCTAAAAAATTATAGTTTTTATCTATCTATCTATCTATATATAGTTTCATAATAGTAAAAAACGTAAGAAGTGAAAAATTTTTGTCATTATATGAGGAGTAATAATTATAAATTTAGAGTTACCTTTTGTAATTTTTAGAAAACTATTTTAGCAAGCTATACACCTTCAATATATATATATATAAATCTATATATTTTTAGAAGATTAAAGGTGTGACTTGCTAGAACATTTATTCTGAAATCTAAGTAAAGTTAACAGTTTCTCATGCCTACTTAATTTTTGGAAGGAATATTTTAACAAATAATTATTTTGGTGTATTTTAAGAAAATGAAGGGAGAGAAAGAGAGAGAGAGAGAGAGAAACAACTTATAATGGTAACTGTTACATTAAAAATTAAATTTTATGTAAAATTATTAATGGTATGAGAATATTAAAACTGCATATAAGTTAGTATTTCCTCATCACAATATTCAAATTTATTTTTTTCAGAAGACACAATATTTTTTAAGTATAAAAATTAGGAGCCTATATATTGAATTCGTTATGCGTTATTGATAATTGATTACATTAAAATTGACTTTTGGAGCACATATCAAGTTCAAAATTTGTTAGTTAGAATGGCTGAGAATGTTAAGAACTAAATTTGTGAACTAAATGATCGTAAAGATCACTCTGACTTACAAATTTACATTTCAAAGTTAGGAAAAATATTTATGATTTTAGTGTTGGTAGGGAAATTTGGAAAGAAAAACACAAAGAAATATTTATCAAATAAATAGATCATAGATGAACAATTTGATACCATGTTCAGTTTTAAGACAAAAGATTTATGTTTTTTTAGTTATAAGAAATCGAACTTATACTTAAGAAGCTAACAAAAAAAAGTTATGAATGGTTAAGGGAGATCCATGCATGGTGTGGTGGGAGCAGGAAAAGCTGTGAGGCACAAAAAGAAAGTAGTGAGGTTCCACCGACAGCATATATTCCACTTCAAAAACACACAACAATACAAAATTCACATAACAAATCATGTTTATGCTGTTGCTGTTGGGACAAGAGTCAACACAAACATGTGGCAATGCACGTTTAGATCTCATCTACTTTTTTTTTTAGAGAAAGATCTCATGCATGATTTGTCAAATTTAAGAGATATTATAATGGTAATTTTAATATTTTTTTTCAGTTAGAATTTATCAATGAGATATTGATTATTATGTTTTTAAAAACTAAAATTACATAATTATGATTGGTGAAAATTTTAATTACAATTTCATACTTACATATATGTGAAAAACTAAAATTGTAATAAAAGGTTGGAAGACCAAAGTATCATATTGATTGACTAAAGTAAGGGTGTAAGGTTTTCTACTATAAAGAAATTATAGTTTAGGGTTACAATGATATATTAGAAAAAAAAAAAGAACATGAAATATAAAATGGCCTTCTTCGTATTGAACAATGAGATTCATAATTGACTGTTAGATAGGTTAACTAGGATAGGGTAGAGTAATGTGTTGACTACACCCAATACTAAATATAAATCTACCTTTAATTTAAGCATCATGTAGAACTACATGAGTAGCTCATGTGAAGTTGTCTTCTACTTTTCAGTAAAAGTCTTTTACTTTTAATAAAATATTATATTAATCTTATGATTTTTTTATACAAGTTTCTAAAAGAATGTAGGAGGGGAAAAAGATGAATTTCTTTATATATTAAAAGTAATATACGCACAAGTTAATTTATATGATTTTTTTTTTTAATTTTGTAAATAAATTAATTTTAACTTAAGAAAAAATAGAAGGTTCGTTTTTCACTATCTTTCTATTTCAATTTTATCTATACACTTTTTTGGAAAAGTGTTTCCAATGTTCTTACATATGAAGAACCAATTCAAGTTATTTAATAGAATCAAGATGTAATTTCATTCCAAAGAATTGTTAAAAACAAAAGTTTAATACGTAAAATTGGTTATCATAGTTTCTATTTACATATCAACCAACTAAAAGTTATTTTTTTTTTTCTTGTTTCGAAGATGACTACCAACGTCAATAAATTTACTATATATTATCATTTATAATTATATAATGGTATAAAAAAAATATTAACCAGTTAAAAGATTAGTTTTACTCTCGCTTTTAAGATGACTATCAACGCCAATAAATTTACTGTGTATTGTAATTTACGATTAAATAATGGTAAAAAAAATATTATATCGTTAATACATATTTTTAAATCAGTTTTGTTGTTGTTTTAAGATAATTATTGTCAAAGTCAATAAATATACCACAAATGATAGTTTGTAGTTGAATAATGGTGCACTTTTTTTACAAAGTTAAACGCCCTATATATTTATAATATTCTTCTAATAATAATATATGCTACTATATTTTTATTATTAAGATTAAATTTCAAGCTCTTCCATTGGTACAATTTAAACGCGAACATACAATAACTGTTTAAATAAAACCATTGTTTCGAATAAAGTATTTTGGTTAAGTAGAATTAAAATTTCAAAACCAATCATTTTATAAAATTATTTTTGAAAGAATAAAGTTATTAAAATTTAAACGGAACCTAACTTTAATTTCTGCCAATATGTTTTCACTCTTCAGTGATTCTTCCTGCATTTCCATAGTTTTTTAAATTCTCATTTTAGATATGATGAAAAGGCCATAATGTTTTTCGTTTTTTAAAAGTGAAATGTTAAAACATAGGAGATTTGGAGGAAGTGGGATGTGAGAGCATTATAAAGAGATTGTAGAGGTGAAAGAAGATCGTTCTAGAGGAAGGTGGGATGTGAGAGCAATATAAAGAGATTGTAGAGGTGAAAGAAGATCGTTTTAGATGTTGTTGAGGAAGAAGGTTGTTGTTGGAAAAGAAAAGAGGTTGTTTCGTTCGTCCATAGTCGACGATGCATTTTAATTTTTTTTTTAATTCGCGGGTTCTCCAACCCGCAATGTTAATATCTTTTGAAAGACACTCTGGGTTGTACAAGTAAAATTTTTTGAAAATAATTGCGGGTCAACCTACAATATAAAAATTTTCTAAAACATATGGCGGGTTGTACAACCCACAATAATGAAGGTGCAGGAAAAATGATTATGGATTATACAACCCAAAACGCTTTTCGAACAATATTAACATTACGGATTCGAGAACTCGCGAATTGAAAAGAAAAATTGTTTTTAAATTTTTTTTTATATTGCGAGTTATGAAACCCGTAATGTGTTTTGGATACTTTTTTGGGATAGTTTGTCTTAAGTGCTGAGCTTAACCATTGGGTGGAAAAAATATATTTGTACAGAGTATGTTAATGTGTTTATTATACTTTTTTGGGGCAGGAGGAGCCTGAATTCCGACCACCAATGTCAGAAGTGGTTCAAGCACTGGTGCAATTAGTGCAGCGAGCTAACATGAGCAAGCGAACATTTAGCAATAGTGATCATGGAGGATCCCAACGAAGAAACGAACATTAAGAAAATTCGGAGGTGCAGGAAAGTTCGTATGGAGGTGCAGGGTCGCCGGAGGTGGGAGGATGGAGGTGAGAGAGAGATCTACAGGGTGAAAGTATAAAGGGTAATATGGGATTTTAAAAATTAGAAAAGGGTACTTTTGTAAAATCATAGTTAGTATGGAGGTGCAGAAAGTCATCATGGAGGAAGAATCACTCTGTTATCATTTGCAAACACTTTGGATTTTACTATTCTGATCTCGGACAAATTCTTCCTCCACCCCCAATACCCTCTTCCTACACCCCCATATAATTTTTTATTCCATGACTGCCCTTCATGAAATTACATAAATACCCTTATATTTTTTGAAATTGTGAATCGGATGGGGCGTGCATCCGGTTCTCATTTTCAAAAATAATACAAACCGGACGACCTCATCCGGTTCTCAACCCAGCAGATCGGAAAATCCTCAAATTCGTCGTCGACAGGCCCCCAAATCCCAAATCAACTACTCTAATCATCAATATCACCTACTAATTGCTAATAAACATCACAAATTGGTTACCTAATGCTTCTATGAAGGATTAATTGAAAGATTTTTCGATCTACTGGTTGAGAACCGGATGAGGTCGTCCGGTTTGTATTTTTTTTGAAAATGAGAACCTGATGCACCCCCCATCCGGTTTACAGTTTTTGAAATTGTGAACCGGATGGGAGGTGCATCCGGTTCTCATTTTCAAAAAATGTAAATCGGATGACTTGGTCATCCGGTTGGAAAGGAGACGGGTTTTATTAAGATAGGGGTATTTATGTAATTTCATGAAGGGCAACTATGGAATAAAAAAATTATATGGGGTACAGGAAGAGGGTATGGGGTGGAGGAAGAATTTATCCTGATCTCGATGTTGAAATTAGGCTTTTGTTAGAGTATGCCGAAAAGGATCAGACGCATTCTTCCCGCCCCTCCTTAATATCATCAAATAAAAGAAGAAGAAAGTAGAGTACCGGAATCTGAAATTACCAAAATTACTAAAATATTCTTCTAAAAATTATATTCTACATTATATAATTTGAAATATAATTTTTTTCATATTTTGGATTACAATTCAAAATAAAAAAAATTCGTATTTCAAATTATACAATTCAAAATAAAACTGTATTTTCGATTATATATTTCAAAATATATATTTTTTGTTTCTAAATTATATAATCAAGAATATAAAAAGGTGAGAAAAGGTGTGATGAAAAGATCAAGAAAATAAGAAAGGTAAAATGGTACTTTTGTTATGCTTACAATGGTGCAGGAAGATGCAGTCCTTTCCGTTTGGTTGAGAACGGTCTAAAGTACATTTTCAAAGATTTTTCTCATCCTTGCTTTATATCAAACAAATTTATAGTCTTTTATGGTTTAATCATGTTTGTCCAAACTAGGTTAAGAATAATTTTGAAAATACCTCAAAAGTTGAGATAAATCCATCAAGGCTAGTGAACTAATCTAACGTAGGTTTTGCTAAAAAACATTTTTCGTTGGACGGCATCCAATCCCACAAGAATTAGTATCTTGGTATGAAATATTTTAACATGATAATTGGCATCTTGTGTCTTCTAAATAAGCTAACCTTTGGTATGACATAAGACAAGGGGGCTTTTAACATTTGTTGCAGCTTCTTGGTTCTTTTGTTGAAGCTACTCCTGTTCCCACGAGGAATCCTTCACTAGGCAAAGCAACTCCTCACTTTCCCTAGCTAACTCCTCTTGAGCATGTTAAGACTTTTTTTTTTTTTTTTTATTTTCTTTTTTTATTTTTCTTTTTAATGATCTCCATCATCATCAACAAAAAGTATTTCAAAAATAAAGAC
>Ga0099824_1004657_pt1 | contig 19676 bp, 9 predicted proteins | sample SiratrowhiteBW_FD_76837 | JGI IMG/M metagenome (GOLD analysis project Ga0099824, IMG submission 76837) | Root nodule microbial communities of legume samples collected from California, USA - Siratro white BW | ecosystem: Host-associated > Plants > Roots > Nodule | place: USA: California... | reverse complement strand
TTTTATATTTTTTATTATTTTTTTAAAAATTATTTTTATTTTTATTTATTTTTATAATTTTTTTTATTTTTTTTTTTTTTTTTTTTTTTGGAAATACATATAAGAATTTATCTTGTTATGGTAAATATATTTCTATTAAAACTTTTATATATGGATTGAAGCATCCATTCGTGTTTTTAACTAATTTACTCTTTTATTTATAAAATAATAATCAATATTAGAAATCTAATTTTTATTAAATAGGTTCTTTATTTTTAAAGACAATAGATCTGAAAAAACAACCAATACATTATTTTGAAAAAATATTGTTTGTAACATTGAATTAAAAATAATATATTATACAATATTTGAAAGAATTACAAATGTTCTAATAATGTCTAAATTTTAAATTTTTTTAAGCCCACTGATTACATATTTCTTCAACTCTTTTTGAAAATAAGTAGTTGAGATCTCCAAACCTCTCGCAGATTTGTTGATGGATTGCGAATCCAGAGACATTTGTCTAGTGTGAACCAATTTCATCACGGGAACAAAACCTCTCCTCCATGTGAGGATCATTATTCAGTCTTGATTGGTACATTAAATTGTATGTTTATTTTTTCATATAGTATATACTTTTAAAATATTTATACATTAAGTAGTTACTATTTATCCTTTTGTCACGTGTATATAAAATGGGAACTAGCCTAACTACTTGAAATGCAATAATTCAATACTCATTGAAGAAGAGGTAGAAAGGGAAAAAAAAAATGTGGATATCATTCTTATAATACTTGAAATCTATCATTTAGCTGATTTTGCTTTTGATCTTTCATTTTGGACATGTTTAATTAAAAAAAAAATAGAGAGAATGGAAAAAGCGATAAAAAGTTGACAAGGAAAAAAAAAAAGCAATAAAATTTTAATGTTTAATTGTTAGTAGAGAAGAAACGGGTCTGACAAAAAGAAGAAAAATATTTTTAAAATGATGTAATATAATTTATTTGATAAAATATAAATTAATATTTAATATATTATAAATACGAAAAATCGTTTGTTTTAATCAATTAAGTTCAGAAGTTTATTCATTTCAAATAATCCATAAAAAAGCTTACTCTCTCCATGATAAGTTTAATAATTTTGTTAACATAGGACATATTAAATTATTAAATAATTGGCTTACTAGAAATTAACTTAATTATCAATTCATTTTATGCAATTGATTTAACACAATGTACTATATCTCTCCATCCATATTTAAGAGGCCAAATTAAGGTTTTAGTGTACTAATTAAAAAGTTAATTTTTGTCCACATACTATTAGAGTGTGGACCAAGACATTAAAACTTCTTCAGTTCATTAATAATACATTCACACATTTAATATTGATTTGGTGAAGCTTTTATAATTAATGTTAGATAACATGTTATTGAAAGCACGAGCTTTCAATCTTAGTGTTTAACTGAAGTCAACCCTCTTTACTTTTGAAGCCGATGAAAAGTTTTAACTTTTAATATTGGTAATGATAATTGTAAAACTCATTTTCTTTATTTTATTTATTCTTTTTCGTATGTAATTTTTTTCCTCAATTTCTATAAAATTTCTTTTCACCTTTTCTTTAATCTTAGTAATTTAATTTCACAATTTTTAGAATTAGATTGTTCATCACATTAGTTAAAGAACTAGGAACTATTTTTAGCATGTGACCATTTTTCAAAATGAAGCTTTTAACATTGAGAAATTTCTTTGAAAGTAAGACTTTTTGAAAAAGAAGAAAAGTTTAGGTAAAGAAAGTTACCATAAAACTTTAGTTAGAAAGTTTAAAATAGTTTTTCATTAGATCCATATTTTAATATGACTTTTCTTTGCATGGTAACTTTGGAAGTCTTGAGTTTCAAGTTAGGTATGAGACTATGGGGTTACGTGTAAGGATCAAGCCTTTTAGGAAAACTGAAGAACACTTATGTATTTGTATCTGATGTTTTTATTGCGACATAAGAAATCGTAGAACGTTGTTGGCAATTGTGTCTAATGTTCTCCAGTTACTTTCTGAAACTGAAGAATATTAGTATGTTTTTCTTTCTATTTTTCTTCTTTTCTTTCTGTTGGTATTCTTTTCTTCTTTTCTTTATTTTTTTTAGTTTATTAATTGTTTTGCAATCTAAAATCATATTTCTTTTATCCATAATGTTTTCTACTAAAGTTGAATGAGAAATGTTATAGACCTTTTAGGTTGTTAGATTTATGGTATCAGAGTAATTCGTCCTTAGGAGGACCTGATAGTAATGAGTTTGTTATGCTTATTTTATGCATGCTGCTTTTGAGATGTAGTTAAAAGTTTTAATCAGATATTTGACAATGATCATGAATTTTGATTGCATTTGGGTTGAAATGATTATTGTGATTGACTATAAAATAGTTAAGGAATAAAATGATCTTGATAAAGTGGTGAGGCTGCACACTCATGACTAAATCAAGATGTATTTCTATCTTAATTCTTAATGTTTGAGTATATGTTAAAAGATAAGTTTTGGATGATGATGTGTATATATTTAGTTTGTTTTGGATGCTTGGATAATTGTTTATGATTGTATTAAATGACATGGTTAGGGGTTTATAATTAGTTTTAATGTATTTTCTTGTATGCTCAAAACAAAGCATATAAACCAACTACCCCTCCTCAATCAGTTCATATGTCCAATTTAGCCCGGGCAATAGAGATGATGACAACAGCCTTACAGCAACAAAGTGCTACTATGGAACAATAACATCAAGCTATCCTTCATCAATTAGAAAATGCTAGATTAGCAGCTGAAGCGTCTCAACCTCATCATCAACACCATACCTTAAGTTTGGAGGTTTCTTGAGACATAATCCACCACTATTTAATGGGGAAAAAATTTAGATAAGGCAAATAAGTGGATGAAAGGCATTGAAAGAACTTTTGAAGCTACACAATGCCCTAAGAGAGGAAATTGTCTTATGTTGTGTATATGCTTACTGAAGACGATGAATTTTGGTGGATAGGCATGAGGCAAATGATGGAAGGAAGAGGAGAAGATGTCACATGGGAGAGTTTCAAAGTACGATTTCTAGAGGAATACTTTCTTGATAATATTATATATGCAAAGGAAATTGAGTTCAAGTAGCTAGAACAAGAAAAACTTCCAGTTACCTATTATGCTAGTAAATTCAAACATCTAGCTAGGTTCAGTATTCAAACTATGATTGAAGCTTGGAGGTGCAAAAAATTTGAGTTTGGGTAGAGGCAAGAGCTTAAACAGGTTGTGGTTCCTATGTCTATTAGAGAGTTTTCTGTTTTAGTGGAGAAAGTCAAGGTGGTGGAAAATTTAAAGAGTAGTAGCAAAGTTGCTAAGCCACAGATGGTAGGAGGACCCAATCCTCAATTACCACCTAATGTCAAATATTTTAGGTGTGGTAGACTGCATATGATTAGATTTTGCCCTCATCCAGCACCAAATGTGATATGTGGTAGATGTCACAAATATGGTCATGTCGCGAAGGACTGTCACACCAAACTTGAGGTTCCAAATGTTAATGGAGGGCAACAGGTGCAGCAAGGCAACAATCAGAAACCCAGAGCAATAGGAAGAGTTTTTGCCATCAGTGGAGCTGAGGCCCCACAATCTACTAGTCTAGTCAGAGGTATTTGCTTTATTTTGGATATGCAATTATCTGTTTTGTTTGATTCTGGAGCAACTCATTCTTTTATCTTTGTTAATTGTGTTAAGAAACTTAAATTACCAATTCGTGAGTTAGATGTTGAATTGGTGGTATCCACACCAACATAAGGTATTATAGTAACTTCACCTGTGTGTTGAGTGTCCAGTGATTATAAATGAATGAAAGTATAGATCAATATGCTAATCATATTCTTATAGACTGCGGTCAGAAGAAGTTGAGGTTTCCTGGATCAGAAAGCATGCAAGTTGTCTCAACTCAATAAATTGAAAGAGAGATACATGAGGGTGCAAAATGTGCATACTCTTTGCTTGTTCTGTGGATAATGATAAAACTCAAACAAATATGGTTGTAGTTCAGGAGTTTATGGATGTATTCCTTTATGAGAATCCAGACTTCCACCTAAAAGGGAAATAGAGATTGCAATAGACTTAATACTTGCGGTAGGACCAATGTCAATCACTCCACACCAAATGGCACCAGCCGAATTAGCTGAGTAGAAGAAACAATTGGAAGATTTATTGGAGAAACAATTCATTCGACCTAGTGTTTCTTCATAGGGAGCTCTAGTATTGTTGGAAAAGAAGAAAGATTGTTCATCTCGTTTATGTATAGAATATAGACAGTTGAACAAGCTCACAATCAAGAATAAATGTCTGCTTCCAAGAGTAGATGACTTGTTGGACCAGCTACATGGGGTAGTTATCTTTTCAAAGATAGACTTGCATTGAAGTTATCATCAAATCTTAGTTAAACCTGAAGATGTTCAAAAGACAACTTCCAGATCTAGATATCACCATTATGAATTCACGATTATACCTTTTGGAGTGACCAATGCTACAACTATCTTCATGGATTATATGAATCGAATCTTCAGGCCTTTTCTTGATAAGTTTGTGGTGGTATTCATAAATGATATCCTGATCTATTCTCATTCAATAAAAGAACATGCAGAGCATCTCAGAACTATTATGGACATTTTGAGAGAAAAGTATATTTACTTCGAAATGTGAATTCTGGATGTCTAAAATATAGTTTTTAGGACATGTTTTCTCTACTCAAGGAATCTCAATAACCTTTCTAAAGTGGAGGTTGTACTTCAATCGGAATGTCCTAAGACTATTACAAAAATTAAAAGCTTTGCGGGGCTAGCAGGATATTACAAGAGGTTTATATAAGACTTTTCTAAAATAGTTGCTCCTTCAACTCAACTGGCCAGAAAGGATCATCCTTTCATATGGACGAAGTGATGTGAGAGGAGTTTTGAAGATTTGAAGAGAAGGTTGACTAATGCTCCTATTTTGAAAATCCTTCATATAAATCAACCTCTTGATGTTTTCTGTATGCTTCTCGGTAGCTGAAGGTTCATGAAAGGAATTACCCAACGCACGACTTGGAATTGGCAGTGGTTATTTTTGCTTTAAAAATCTGATGGAGCTAGTTTTAAAGTATTTAGCGATCATAAAAGTTTGAGGTATTTGTTTGATCAGAGAGAGCTTAATAAGAGGCAGAGGAGATGGATCGAGTTCTTAAAAGACTATGATTTCCAACTTATGTATCATCTTGGGAAAGCAAATGTTGTTGCTGACGCTTTGAGCCGTAAGAGAATACCAATGTCATTACTTATGATAAAAGTGCAGAAATTAATTGAAGATTTCAAGAATTTGAATTTGGAGGTTTCTATATCTTCAAATTTCATTTGTTGTAATGCACTCATTATAAATAATGAGTTTTTGAAAAGGATGAAGGAGAAGCAGTTGGAGGATTTAAAATTGAAGAACATTTTAAATCCTTTGGACACATATAAAGCTAAAGACTTCTCTTTGGGAGCAGATGACATTTTGAGGTTTCAAAATAGAATATGTATAACAGAAGACCATGAGTTAAAACAAATGGTATTATCTGAAGGTCACAAAAACAAGTTCAGTTTACATTAAAGTATGAACAAGATGTATCAAGATCTTAAGAAGTCTTATTGGTGGCTTGGTATGAAGAATGATGTAGCCAAGTTTGTAGTTGCTTGTCTTACTTGTCAAAAATCCAAGATTGAACATCAACGACCTGGAGGCATGTTAACTCAGTTAGACATCCCAGTGTGGAAGTGGGATAGTATTTCAATGGATTTTGTTACTCACTTATTTGAGGAAGCATGACTCTATATGAGTCATTGTAGACATGTTAACAAAGCACACTTTTTATCAATCAATTTAAGAACATCTATTCAGAAGTTAACTCAGATTTATATAAGTGAAATAGTTTGATTGCATGGTGTGTTTTCCAGTATAATATCAGTTAGAGACCTCAGATTCACCTTTAGATTCTGACAAACACTTCAAGAAGCTTTAGGCACCAGACTCAAGCTTAGTTTAGCATACCATCCTCACATTGATGGACAATCAAAGAGAACTATCCAATCTTTAGAGGACTTGTTCAAGAGTTGTGTGTTAGATCATTTGGACAATTGAGATGAAATTCTACCTCTAGTAGAGTTCACCTACAATAACAGCTACCAAGTAAGTATTGGAATGGCTCCCTTTGAAGCATCGCATGGTAGAAAGTGTAGAACACCCCTATGTTGGTTTCAAGATGGTGAGAGTATGCTGATTGGACCAGAATTATTATAACAAACTCCAATGAGAAAGTTAAGAAGATTCAAGAAAGATTGAAAACATCTTTTAGAAAACAAAAGTCTTATGCAAATAACAAAAAAAAAAAAAACCTTCAGAATTCTTTGTAGGTGACCATGTCTTTCCAAGACTTACATCATTCACTAGTGTAGGAAGAACAATCATATCAAAGAAGTTGACTCCAAATTTTATAGCGCCTTATCAGATCCTTAGAAGGATAGGTCCTGCGCGTATGAACTTGCTTTGCCTCTTCCTTAAGTCAATATTCACAACATTTTTCATGTATCTCAACTAAGGAAATATGTTCCTAATCTAAGTTGCATTCTACAATTGAATTCAGTGCAAGTGAAAGAGTATTTATCCTTTGAAGTAAAGCCAATTGAGATCTTGGATTCTTAGATGAAACAACTACATGGAAGGAATATCCTTATGATCATTTTTTTGTGACATCTCACATCTAGTGATTCAACTTTGGAAATAGAAGAGGAAATACGAGCATCATATCCTAATATTTTCCTTGGTAAACTAAATTTCCAAGGATAAAATTTTTTGTAGTTAGAGATAATGTAAGCCCTCATAACACACACACATAACATAGATTTCTCTCTCTCCACACCTCTCGAAATATCTCTCTCCCTTCTCTCACAATTTTACTCTCCATATTCCATCTGTTTCAGAATATGATCGAGCCTTGTAGTTGTAGATGAGCCTGTGGCCATTTTTAACTGACCAGAATCTTAATCAAAGTAAGTTCCTATTTACTATGAGGATCCTTTGTTGTGTGTTTTCCTTAATTTTTGTAATCAATATTAGTGGGAACAATTGATAAAAGTGTTCCGCTCAACTTAATTAAGATTATACTGAATTTTGGTGTTATTTGGATAACTTTCTAGATCCCTAGAGTTTGGATTGTTGTCATTGTCTGGTTGGATGAATTGATTTGGGAATCGTCGTCTTAGGTAAGGGAAGTTAGTTTTAAATTTTTCAATAGTAACGTAGGTTAAAAGAATGACTATGGTGAGATTTGGTTTTAAGTTTCAATTTCTATTACATAGATGCTTTATGGTGAAATTGATTGATTATGTATCTAATATGAATTGTGATATTGATAGCTTGATAGACAAGAATTGTTTCTGAATATTGTGAAGATTGATATATTTGTGTATGGTGGAATTAAAATGATGTGTGTGATGTCTGAATTATAGATTCATTTGTAACCATTTTGGTTGAAATGAAAGCAATGTACTAGGAGTTGAAAGGAAATCAAGGTATTATGGTTACATATGCTTCTATATGCTTTGATATAATTGAATTGATATGTTATGTGTGATGACTAAGTTATAGGCTCATATGTAATCATTTTGTTTGAAATGAAACTAGCCTATTAGGGGTTGAAAGGAAATCAAGGAACCATGGTTACATATGCACTCTATACTATAGAATGGTTGAAATGATATGATTATTCTTATGACTGAATGATAAGTTCATATGTAATCATTTTGATTGAAATAAAATCATAGTACTAGGGATTAAAAGGAAATCTAGGTACGGGACTGCAAATGAATCATTGTAAAGTCAATAGGCTTGGAATAGAGTATAAAATGATTGTGATTGGATGATAGAGCTATTTATATTGATTTGAGGGTTGATATTTAAATTCTTAAATTTATTCACTTCTTTTCGTTTTACTTTTACAAGTTAAAAACATTATTTAACTAACTTATCCGTGTTTGTCTTGTTGTATTGTGATGATTGTACTATGTACACGAGCATATACAAATGCGGGATTCAAAGCACCTTAAGGAATATATATCCTTAATATGGTATTTCTTTTGTCATGTATAGATTTGTACGTATGTTTGATGTATTTGAAGACTTTATGACTTTAAGTTGGACTTTCTTTTGTCGTGTAGATAGTTGTATGTATTTGTAGACTTTATGTATTACTTTAAATCTTGAATGCATGTAATATTTGGACATAGATAAAAACTATTTTTGTGAGAAATTGTTTTTTGATATATTCCCTCAAGCGAAGGAATTCTCACCGAGCAAATGATGAAAAAAAATTTAATATGAAAATCTCATCTGAGAGAGATGCAACTCACTTTAATAAGCTCTTTAAAAATTAAAAACATATATTCTCGAGTCAATTCTCGTTCAAGAGAAGAAATTTTCGCTCAACAAAAATTCATTCTCGTTAAAGCAAAAAAGTTTGCATAAATTAAAAGGAAAATAAAATTTCTTTCTATTTTTTTTCTTCTTTAAAAAATGTTATTAACTTTTTAGACTGGTACAATAAATAAATAAATAAATATATATATATATATATATAATATTTAAATTATGAATATAATAATCATAAAAAATAATCTATAATATATTTTTCTATTTGACAATTTATCATTATAAAATCTTTAACGGATTAAACCGGAAAATATTGGTTTAATTTATATCTTATATTAAATTTAAAGCCAATAAAATCAAATCCCATCTTATCTGTGTGTGATATAAATGATTGTTTAATGAAACCAAACAAAATTATAAATCTGGAACTTTTTATTTATGAGCAGCTCATCATTTTCATCACAACAGATATTGTCATGAGAATTAAACTTAAAGTTAAAGTAATATATAGAACGAAGAAATATAAATTTATTATTTTAAAGTTTTGAATTAAATATAGTATCTTAAAAAGTTTGTTAATCTTCACATTATATTTCCTCTCAAAAAAATCAATAATAATATAAAAACTGATGATTTGTTAATAAGAAGTGTATATCAAATCTGATTATATACGAAAATTTATAAGCAGATATAATTATATTTTTTTTCCTCATTAAACATCATAACCTTCAAAATCATGCCCTCATAAAGCCCATCACCGTAATCGATTGCTTCGGTCTTCATTTATTTGGTTCATTAAAGACCCATAATTATTTCACTTCCACACATACATATCATAAATACCTTTATCCTGATGTGTGGAGATTGCAAATGATTTGCGGAAGTATATAAAATGAGTTGAAGAGATTTACATGAAAAGTCATTATGAATTAAAATTATAAAAACATCCCTTAATTAAATATGATTTCACGGGTTATATTAAAATTTCTAAAATAACATTGCATATCATGGTTTTTGTTCTTCCCAGTATTTCGAGGCATAACATGCTTCTTCTTCGCATTAATGTAATGTGTGAAAATTAATGTAATGCGTGAAAATTGATTATATTATAAGTTATAAAAACTATAGTTTTTAATTAAAAATAATTATTTTACATTAAAGTTGGAATATTTGAACGATATGATATAAAAGATGGTTATCCGTGAAAATTTGTGAGTAAATTGGCCATAGATAGCAGATATATATTTTTGAATATATGCATAAGTAATACAAGTACTTTAATTTTTACGTATACTCATAAGTAATAAATACGAGTACTTTAATTATTTGTTTCTTATTGGACTGGTATGGACATTATGATATTTAATGTGTCCATACTCACTAGCATTTAATTATTATTAGTTAATTTTATTTAAATATTTACAAATAGAATTAATTAAAATAAAATTATATTAAAAAATATTAATTATTGAATAATTATTTAAAATTTAATTTTATATATTTTTATTTTTATTCAATTTATGAAATTAAAATTATTTTTTAAAAGATTAATTTTTTAAAACTTATATTTTGTGGTGTATCTAATTAAATTTATTTTTTAAAAAGATTAAATTTATTTGTAATAATATTTTATTATATAATTTTATATCAATTATAATATAAAATTATTTTTTATTTAAATAAAATGTTATAAATATGTTATTCGAAATAACATATAGAACAAATATGTTTTGTGTGTGATACCCACATGTATAAAAAAGTTGTAAATTTATATATCCACCTAATAAATGAACATATAAGTAGACAATATTTTTAGATTGAACATTTTTTGTTATTAAAATGATGTAGTATGTTAAGATATTTATTGAAATGGATAAATTATGTTTCTAAACATTTTTTTTTACCCGTAATAATATCTTTTTAATTTTTTAATTGATGTATAAACTACGATTTTGTGTATATATATATATATTTTAAATTGTCACTAGAAGTACGATTTCTTTGCATTATCTTGCTTCAAACTTTTAAGTGAAGTCGTTAGGTGCGACAGAACTTTAGGCCTTTTTTTCTAATTTATAGTTGTCATTCGGATCAGAACTTTAGGTTTAGTTTTCTTTTAATTTTAGATTTTTCTTTAAATTTGTTTTGAATTCGTGATGTTGAGTACCACTTTTGGGTTGTCGTTTTTTTTTTTTTTTTCAGGATTTTTTCAATTTGTTTTGAAATGTGAAGCATGACTTTAGTAGGTTTTTCTTTTTCCAAATCTTGCTATGTAGCACGTTTTTAGGTTAACTTTTTTTTTTATTTGTCACTGGTTATGATGTTTCGTTTGATGTGAACTTTTAAAAATTTCATTTAATTGGTTTTCTTACTTTATTTTGTAATTTGTTTTTTTATTTAATGTATGTTTTATTTTTAAGTTAAGTACCTGTCTGAAAATTTTAAAATAAATATTTAAACTTTAATTTGAAATTAAAATGTATACTTAATGCAATGATTTTAATATTAAATTATTTATTGCATTCAATTTCTAAACACTTATAATTTTTTTTTATGCAAACGAGTTTATTGATTAAATTAATTATGTTAATTGAGTGTAATGTAAGAAATAAAAAGTAAGAAGTATATTTTTAATTGGAAAAAAAGTAATAACAAGATCTATAAGTTAAATATCAATAATTTGGTACACAATAAAATTTTAACGGATAAGTTTCCTATATTTTGACAATAAGAATATTTGTGTGGTTTATTTTGAATTGACTTATCCATCTCGTTATGGATAGAATAGTTGTTGGTCATTCTAATTGTGTATGTCACATATGCAAGTTGGAAATAAAATTTATTCTTGTTATAAGATGAGTAATAATCTTTTTTGGATCGAACACTTATGATTAGGGTAGAAGTTATAGTTGATAGTCTGGGCAGAATTTTTTCTACTTAAGAACGTAGTAGTCCAAACGTTACGATTCGCTTATGACTTGGCCTACTTAGCGTCTGCCATGAGACAATAGATACTACTCGCACTACAAGAAAAAAGCTATTTAGAAACCAATTTTTACCTACTAAATGAAATGGTTGCTAATTGTGACTAAAATAGCCACCAAATTAGATTTTGGTTGCTAAATAACTACAAAATAGAAGTAATTATTGAATTAGTGACTAATTAAGTTAAGATAATTGGTATCTAACATTAGCTACCAAGGTTTTAGTAACCTGCACCATTAGATTCTAAATTAGTCTCTAACTTAATTAGATACTAATTTAAAATCTAATGGTATAGGTCACTAAAACTTTGGTAGCTAATGTGAGATACCAATTATTTGACTTAATTGGTCACTAAATTCATATTTTGTAGTTATTTAGCAGCCAAAATTTAATTTGGTGACTATTTTGGTCACAATTAGCAACCATTTCATTTTGTAGCTAAAAATTGGTCTCTAAAATAAATTTTTTCTTGTAGTGTCGCAACAACCTCCTCCTCAAGAATTTTCTCACTGGAAATAAAACACATGACCTTGACTCTAATACCAAATGTTAGATCAGTGTTTACTACTAGACTAAAAGTTAAAGTTGATAGTCAGGGTATAATTCTTTCTACTTAAGACCGTAAGCACCCAGATTCGATTGTGACTTGACTCACCTGGCCTCCACCACAGGACAATGGATGTCACCCACGACAATCTTCATTTTGAACTAGATGAAATTGTACTTTATAAGCCTTGAAAATGTTTTGTAGATTATAAACGAGGTCAACAAAGGTCAGTAGTTGCAAATGAGAAGAGGAACAAACAACAACAATGTGAGGAAAAAGTAGTATAAGAGCTTGAAACTCCCCACAATCACAACACTAGTCATTTAATTTAACTAAGTATGATATCGGTTGGTGGCCAAGTTGCAAAGTTGCTACCTCTTTAACATCAAATTCAGAATTTTTTCAATTATTTGGACATGACACATGGTTGACCTTTGTTCACTTTTCCTGAGTACGGTAGTGTTTCTTTTGGGTATTAATGTCTTGCTCATAACATACACTTTATCTTCATGCCTCGTTCAACTAACCAATAATTTGTTTTTTCAAATATTGACTTAACAAGGATAGAGATTGGTAAAGAATTCAAAATAGAGTTCATGCCTTCAAATAAATTAGTTAACATATGGTCGTACTTCTTGCCTCTATCGTATACTTATGTCCACTTCTCTACTGGTATTTGATTTATCCATGAAATAGCTTGTCGAAACTCTGATCTCATAATTGATAACTTGGCTGGAATTTTAGATCGTTTCATTTTGTAACCTATGACAACTTTGTTAAGAATATAATGTAAATTTTTCGTATTGGTGTAGTAATTTGTAAAAGAAAAGAAGAATACTGATACCTATGTTAATTAGCTATCTCTTCAACTCAACATTTTTGAATTTTTATTGAAGTTGGATAAAATGTGGTGTATGCAATACACTATGTGTAAACCCTCTACCTCCCATCCAACTTCTTCATATTGTAATGTTGACAAGATAGTTGGTTCTCTATCTATTATCAAGCACAAATTTGGTTGAGGAGTGACATATTGGCACAACAACTGGAAGAACCAAATCAAAGTCTCATTTGTTTCACCTTCAACAATTGTAAATGCTAATGGAGACACAATTTGATTGCCTTGGTAAGCAATTGTAACTAATAAAGTCAAATGATATTTTCTAGTGGAAAATGTGTCATCCACATACACAACAGGCTTGTAATAATTGAATCCTTCTCATAGTGTAAAGGAAACACATCTCAGTGGATAATGCTCTCAACCACACCTCATTGCCCACCTCGATTATAACATCACATTATAGTTAAAAACACACAATTCTACCAATTGAACTAAACTTTAGTAATAACTATCTAGTTTTTGCTACCGGCTTTTTAAGTCATATGGTACAACATATTATGTTATAAAGTATGAATTTTGTGTTCTCAGCTTCACCTAATTGTACATAACTAATTGCTTTGGTTATGTGTTTTGATTGATGGCAAATCATGCATTTGCAAGATGGATAGTCCCTTTGACGGTTTGGTTGTGTTGTTAGTTCATAGGATCTATCGTGTATGGTTTTTTTTTTTGTGCTAAATTAGCCATTGTGCATGATTAACACTAAGGTGAACCATTAGTGATTTGAACTAGTATAAATTTTTCGTACAATATTTTTCTTTTTTTTTATATCGTTGTTAATCAATATTTTATACTCTTGGTTTAAAAATTAATTGCATTTAATTTTTTAAGTTAAAAAAGTTTTGAAGAACTTGAAGAAAAGGTAATTATTTTTTGAAAAGTTTTTAAAACCAATTCTTACCCTGTCCCCCTTTTGGTTTGACTAAGCTTCATTCTCTTTACTAACAAATTATGATTTCTTTATAAATATTTATTTTTATTGTGTTTGATTTTGAACTTACCCTTATTTCATTATTGGTGATACCATAAATAATTTACATGGGGAACATGTGCCATTGTGGATGGAGAGCAATCTAAGTTTATAATTTAGAGAAGATATTTTTTCCATGATTAGAGAGTTATATATTATAAAATATTGTGTTTACTTTTATAGCATGATATATTCATAGAAATTTCATTTTGGATATTGTTAGATTTAAATAAAGAATATATTTTGGTTAATGTTCATTACTTTATAGTATATTATTTTTAGATTTAGCATTTTTTATAGATTTTTTTTAAATTATGCTTATTTTGTTTGAGAAAAAGAATAATAATTAATTAATAGAAATTGTGGAATGTTACAACAACTAATTGCTTCAATCTTAGAATAAGTGAAAGATATCATAACACCTTTGTGTGTATGATGCCCGCACCCGTATTTCTTTTCTTCTTTTTCCTTTTTCTCTCCTTTCTTTGCAAGCTTTTTCTCTCCCTCTACTTTCTTTCTAATTTTCTTCTTTTGTGTCTTATCTCTTTCAAAATCTAATCACACCCTATAGTAGATAAGGAAACCTTACCATATTTTTAAACACAATAAATTCCTATTTTTTCTAAAGATTTTATATTCTCTTCATTTTTTATGATTTTGTCATCAACCTTAGTGTGGTCAGTTGAGAAAAGTGACCCTCTCAACTTTGTTAAGCTCATACTAAGATTTGATGATGTTTGGATATCTTGCTCTAGGTTTATATATTTTGAGTGGTTCCCTTACTTGAGCTGAAATTTTCCTTGGAAAAATAAATTTGAGGTAACGAAAGTTATTTATGTTTTGATAGAACCTTGGATGCGAAGGTGACATGATCACAATATTCTAAAGTTTTGTACAAAGACGGATTTTCGTTTAAAACCTGTTTGAATGTTTGAAACTAAATGTTATTTGAGTTTTGGTTAATAGATGATTATTTTAGAATGTTTTGCATTGAATATTTTCGATGAGGCTTTATTTGAATTGATTGTTTCGAAATGTTTAAAAGTTGTATTATCAAAATATTTTTTAAAAGATCTTTAAAAACTAATTTGACTAGCTTATTGCTGATTTTTTTAATATTTTCACTCAAGTAAAAATAACCTTACAACTCAACCTTATTTCAAGTCTTATTTTCACTAAAATGGAAAATTTTCATTCAAATGTGAAATTCTAGCAAAGAGCAAAAACAACATTGAAAAATCAATCCTCTTTGCCAAATTTTCACTCTAGCTAAATTATTTGTTTTAGGTTGTGGGTATTACAATATTAACATATTTTTTAATAGTAATATTAAATTTCTTATTAAAAGTTATTATTAATATTTTATGTAGTAATTAATATTTCATCGCATCATTATGTTCTATTATAAATCGAAAAAAATATTAACAATACATTATAACTTTTTAATTTTAAAAAAATAAAGACTACCTATATAATTAAATTTTTACAAATGCAAAAGTTATATATTAACAAAAACTATTTAAAGAAAGAATAGATATAAAGCTAAATTAAAATATCATGGTATATAAGAAGCCAACTTGGGTTCCTCAATTGTGTGGCCATGACATCTCCAATAGCCAACCAAAACCACACACCACTCTAAACGTGTAATCTCGCTATTATTGATCTATATATGTTTAAACAAGTTTTCTTTATAAACATTTTTAAAAAATTAACAAATTTAAGTAGTTTTATTATTTGAATTAATTTATGAAATCTTTCTTATATAACTTTTCTAAATAATCACTTTTAACTTATACATAACTAATTTTAACTTATGAAAATAAATTCATTTTATTTGTTTTCTTAAAAGTGTTTATACAAAAGTTTTTCCAAAATAATCGTCTCTTTATTTCATATGTAATATATCTATTGAAATAAAAATAAGACTATACTTGTTTAATTTTAAAAATAGGAAAACGTTATTCACTTAGAAAGCCTTGAGACCAAAATCATACATTTTAAAATTTAATGAATAAAAAATTGGAGCTCTTTCTTTGTAATTTCCGACTGAACATTTAGTATATAGTACTGTAAGCCTTTTCTATTTCCTTACGTAAAATAAATTGAAGTATTTATTATTTAATAAAATATGATAATGTCTGAACCTATTTTTAATCACATAAAATATTGTATTTTTATTTATTTTGTGGCACATATATTATCAAATTTCCTTATCAAATTAAATTAATTTTTCTTTAATGTTTTTGAGAAGATGTTTTATCGCTCCCTTAAATAACTATAAGATCTGGTATTATTATTTATTGCAGAAAAGGAATACAGTTGATATATCTATCTATATAACAAAATTTTAGTAAATAATTTTGATGTAATATTTTAATTAGAAAATTTACCTTTTAATAAATAAAAATAATTTTTTTATTTAATAAAATAAGTAAATAAATAATTTATCTCTATTAAAAATATTTACATAAATTTTTACTTAAAAATAACTACCACATATATTACTTTAACATTACTTTTATAAAATTGTATAGTTTTAAATTCTATAATTTAATACTTTTTAATATCATGATTACAAAATTATAAATTTTTAAAATTTTATTATTTCAAAGTAATGAAAATGTCAGATACACATATAAAAAAAACACATGTTTTCGCTAATATATATAACAAATTTGGATTTCTATGCTTGAAGGTGGTGTATTTTTTGTTAGACATTATTTTACTATTGTTCATAACCTTTCCAATACATTTCATTTCGGAAAGATAAATTAAATAAAATATAAAACAAACCATAAAGGTTAATTTGTTTTTGTGAATATGAAAGACTACGTGAAATATGTTAAAAGGTAAAAGAACAAAAGTTTTAAATTTGTAGAAAATGTACGAATTATGTCATGCAACTATTTTCTTTTATTAATTTGTAACTTTCAATTTTAATTTGACACTAAATAAAATATTATTTTGTTATGAAATTATAACATAAAAAATATTAATTTATAAGTCTTGCAGATTTAGAAACTAAATGAAATTTATTTTTTTTAAGAATGAAACTTGGAGTTCAAAACCACCATACATTTGTGAGTGAAGGAGACAACGTTGCGACAAGTTCTGATTTCAGTTGTTTCGTTTTCACTCTTTTTCTACCTTTCATTCGTTTTGTTTATACGTCACCACCTTTCATCATAACCGACAAAACAAATCTAATCAGAAGAATTTTTTTCAGAGTTTTAATTACGAGTTTAAGTAATCATGATTTTAAGTGTAATGTTAGGTGGAAATAAATAAGTATATAAAAATATTTATAAATTTATATTTTAAAGTTTTGAGTTAAAAATATATCTTAATCTCTTATTTATATTGTTTATTACTCATTAGAATGGGATCTTCCTCATATATTCTAAAAGGGTGTATAAATCTTTGTTGGTTTCATCTTCAAATATCATTACTCCAAAGTTTAGTGAAACAAATTTTTATTTAATATTTTCATTTTAGTTAAAATTTCATGTTAGTTTACAAGGCAGCACGTTGGTATGTATGGAAGCAATTACAGTACCACTTGTTTATGCATGAGATGGGACAACATTGATGATGTGATGTGCAGAAAGAAAAATTATAAACATATTGTAAACACTTACGTATTTATATTTGAATTTAAAAAAAAAAAACATAATGATATTTTAATATCAAACAACCAATTGTTAACACGGAAAACATGTACCTAAAACCGACAGTCTTTTTCATTCAAAAATTATTTTACACGAGTTCGAAAAATTGAGCTGCATGAGTATTGAATGGAGAGGGTGTTAATTCAATATTGATAGAAGTAGTTTGATCTAATTTTCGAAGAACCAAAAATTTGAAATAAAATTCTTATAAATACTGAAATATAATTTAATATATATATTTAAAAATTTTGATGAATTTTTCTTTTTGAGGAAGTAATAACTCCTTATATGTGCTATATTTAGAATGTGGTCCAACTAATATACCAACTCAATTATTTCTATTTATCATTTTTACCCTTCTCAATTCTCTGTAGAAACACAAAATACAGTGAATCCATCAAGATAATCCTAATAACCAATCACAACCACACCTTTCATATACACGATCTCTTTGGATAAACTTTTTAACCACTTCTAAGAAAATTAAATAAATATTTTTTTCATATACTAAATTTGATGCGTAGCATTTGTAAAGAATTACTATTGTTTCCAAATTAAAAAGAAATTACTTTACTTGGGTCTATTCATCAACAAACATAGCAAGTTCATTTTCAATGTTGATGGTAACAGAAACTTTAGTAAAAAAAATTACTTTAATGTCATGTTTCTAATATAATTAAAATGACATTTAAATATTTTATTATTAAAGTATATATATATATATATATATATATATATATATAAATAGAAAATTAGTTATTTAGTTTTCATTTTAACATAACTAGCATATCTCTAAAACAGTTCTTACTTTTTCTTTTCTGCCTTTTATTTAAGATTCTGACTCCATTTCTTATCAAACTGACAATCGAAGGTAATCAGTAGATTCCTAATGATGTTTAGAACAAATTTAGCTTATCAAAAATTTGATTTGAATAAGTTCAATTATATTCTTTTTACTTAAGTCAGTTTTGAGTTTCATAAATATATGGGCAATCATTTTGCTGCATGTGGTTCTTGAAACATCATGAATCAAGAAATTTATAGAGATATATTTGTTCGAACTTAAAATATGAATATGACTTTTGCCTGTTAAAGGTACAACCACATATAAACAACTGCAAAATGTTTATATAGATAAGTGCATAATATTTAACATTTTGGAATCAAGCAATAATTATAAAGTAAGGATGCCTGCAATATTCGTTTTCAAATAAGTTACAAGAGGACTTGGATGTTCAACAAAATCATGGCTCCATAAGATTTGTTAAGAAATATTTTAAATTTTATATATTGATCAAGGTTGATCATTTTTTTTTTAAATTCCAATATATGCACTAATTGATGGCCTTGAGTCTTTTGTTTTAGAAAGATACTTAGCTCAAATTATTGATACTATTTTTTGTTGTTTTTCAGTTATAGGGAGGATCTCAAGAGCAGTTGGGTATAGCTGAATTTGCTGAGTACAAATTAATCATTCCGAAGGTATGTACAAGCCCTGGACAAATGATAATATCAAGGTATGATCCTTCTAGTTCATAGTAATATTCTGATTCATAATAACATGATTCTCTAGTCAATAGTAGAAATTATGATTCCAAGTTCAAGCACACAAAGGTTCTTCAATTTGTAGTTGAGCATGAAACAAATGTTTTTTAGAAAATGGTTTGCTCAACATTAGTATGTATTCCACTTTTTTTTATACCTATTTTTATTTCATTTTTTTTACGGAAAATAATATTGTAACAATATTGTCAATTTTGAACCAGTAGAATAATATTGTAATAATATTGTCATTTTTGTAATAGTATTGACGGGGAATAATATTATAACAATATTGATAGGGAATAAAGATCAATAATGCCTCATTCTACATTTTTGTTAACTATATTTATATTGATGTATGTTCTCATTTACAAAATACAGAGCATTAGTGAAAGGAACACAATGAATAAGACTAAGCAAAAGTATATGCATCGTATGGAAACAATCAACTTTTCCAGAGTTCGAGCTGAATTGGTATGGTATTATTAGATTATGTCTCAATTTATAATATCATTAATATATATATATATATATATATATATATATATATATATATATATATTTTTTTTTTTTTTTTTTTTTATATATAGTTATTAAATATTTTATATAAAATAATATTATAGATATAA
>Ga0099824_1004656_pt1 | contig 19677 bp, 12 predicted proteins | sample SiratrowhiteBW_FD_76837 | JGI IMG/M metagenome (GOLD analysis project Ga0099824, IMG submission 76837) | Root nodule microbial communities of legume samples collected from California, USA - Siratro white BW | ecosystem: Host-associated > Plants > Roots > Nodule | place: USA: California... | reverse complement strand
CCTATATACAAAATTGGATTACAGAATCGAGGAAGAGTGTTTACTTTGCCCCAATTATCCATAAGTAAGCTTCAAATCTTGATATTTATATCTTAAGTAATGTTGAGAATATTACTTTACTAACACAGGTTTTATTTTAGCTCTCATTGGTAGCTGATGATTGTGTGTCCTACAGATAACACAACTGTTTGGTTATGTTCGTTGCATAAGAAGCCATTGAACGAAATGAAACAAATTGTACAAAGGTATCATTTAGTTAACTTTAATTAATATATATCACTCTTTTATGTATACATAGAGAATTTACTAAATAACTTGGATTTTAGTGCAATGAATGTTTGTAGGGTTTTTGGCAGAAGATCATCATCCACAACCCAAAACCTCCGGTGGATACATGCTAAGGTAATTAACTTTAAGTTTAATTATCTGTATTACAATTAGCTATATAATGCAAATTTATGATCATTGAACTTGAATTATAGTGCAATAAGCAAAGAGGAAGTTGGGAATGTGGATATTACGTTATGCATTGGATGAGAACTATAACAAGAGCTGCGATCATGAATTCTTAGGAGCATGTAAGTTATTCTTTTATAAGTTTATAATATATGTAAAATGTTTGTTAATTTTGAAATTCTAAGACTAAACTTTGCACATTTATTTCAGGTTTTTATAGATACAGAGCCATTGGCAGAAAAAGTTCAACAAGAATGGGCAAAGTTCTTTCTTAAAGTTAGAAGTACATCTTAGTATTAGAAGTTTTCTTAATGTATTACAAGATTATTTTAGTGTACATTGTTATGTATATTATTTGTTGGACTATTTCTGAATTAAATTATATGAACTGAAAATGAATTAAATCTGATTTCTGGAATTGTTTCTTAAAAAAAACACACACACAACGTCGATTAAGGTAAAAAACGACGTTGTGAAGGACTTACCACGTCGTTTTTGACCATAACCGACGTGGTGATTAATATTATAATTATTTTAAGGAGTTGCACCACGTCGGTTTTGTCCCAAAAATGACGTGGTGAAGAGAAAACCCACGTCGGTTGGGTTCCCAAAACCAACGTGGGTTTTCTCTTCACCACGTCATTTTTGGGACAAAACCGACGTGGTGCAACTCCTTAAAATAATTATAATATTAATCACCACGACGGTTTAGTTTTCTTAACCGACGTAGTGAGTTCAATCACCACGTCGGCTGTTAAACTGACGTCTGATTCAAAGTTTCCTGGGTCAATGTGACAAAAAAAGCCTCTTAGAACCGACGACGAAGGCTATTTTTCTACTAGTGATTATTTTAAGAATAATGTAAATATATAACTCTTTTTTAATGCTTTTGAAGTATTTTTTAAGATAAAATGTGATAAAACTTGGACTTTTAAAACGAATAGTACTAAAGATGTAATGATTGACTTTTATGATATTATTTTAATAGATTTGAAATTGAAATATTGAGGCAATCTCATCCAAATAGTTAGACTTCAAGAAAAAGACAAGAAAAATAAGATGTGGAGCTAAAAAAACTCATACACAAAATCGATTAGGTAGAGACTTCATAACTATCACAAGTCTCTAACATATATCAAAAGATGACACAAGTCTCTACATGTGCGCTCAGAGGACAGGCAACTGCTTTTCCAAACCCTGTGGTATTCAGGAATTGAAAATTCGAAGAAATCTATCATTCCTTAATTATTTTGATCAGTGTTGTTAAAATCGCAAGTATACTTACTTACACGTATGATTAAATGAGTTTTGAAGGAAGAAAGAGGTAACTCGGAAGAAAACTCGTTCATTCTGTGCATGGTAACCATGCCAGCTTCCGAAGAAAAGAGCACACCTCTTTTCGGAAGGCCCAGACCCAAAATAAATCTCTTTCTATTAGGTTTATTGAATAAACTGCACCAAAAAATTAAGTTTCGTTTCGGCTGAGTCTTTCATTTTATCACCTTAGTTATTAAAGAAATTGTTAAAGGAGAAAAGCTAACTTCCATTTCCGCTTATTCTCTCTCATTTCTGTCTTCTTCACTATCAAAGTTAAAGGCTGCTCGCTGCCCACCGTCGCTGCTGCTCATTGTTGCCACTGCTATTCACTGTCGTCATCGTTGTTCATTGTCATCGCCGCTGTTTGCTCACTACTCTTGCTCTTTTTGTTACGAGTGTGTGTTCAACGTACTGTAAAACTTCTTTTGGTAGTTCTTGTTATGCCCTATTTAATTTATAATTATATTTACGGAAAAAAATGGCATTAAATGAAAAAGGAAGCAGAAAGACTGATCCCACATAGAATCATTGTATTTCTATTGATGGAAAAGTAAAAAAATATCGTGTAAATACTATGAGAAGGTATTAATTCGAGAAATATATAGATTGAAATATCATCTAGAACCTTGTAAATAAAGCTCAGATTTTTACTGAAATGTGAGAATGCCTGAACACTTGGAAAAGAGAGAGCGAAAGCAGAGTTCAAGAGCTATTGTGAACGAAACAGCCTTAATGTTTCCCATTCTGGGAAAAATCATGGGCTCCAGTAGTTACTTTGAAAGTTACCGTGGACTTTTTCTAATAAACCTTACTTGTTATTTCAACAATACCAGATAATCCAAATGAATATTTATTTTTGAGAGTACGTGTAATGGTGCATAGTTTATGAGACAATTTTGGATTTCAATCTCTTGTACTTTACTGTTTATGTTAGTATTCTGTGAAGTATTTAAGAAAAGGAATATTGAACTATTGATGATATATACAGTGAAGCGAATTGATTTACACAGTTGTAAATGTGATTTCTTGGAATGTGTCTTGGCACAAATGAAATTTTCTGGTGTATTTGTGATTTGTTTGTAACATGACCCTACTGTTTGAGGGAACTATTGTATATTGTTGCAACTTCTGGTTAGGATCCCTCATCTCAGCTTGTTGATTCACTCACTGTTTTACACGATTGTCCTTGCCCTTATAACATAAAATAAAATAATGTAGCTGGTTGATGGGTTATTTATTCTTAGTTATAGTGCACATCTGCCAAGGAAATAGTTCATTCCTATATATAATCATTTTAAGCATTCAAAGTCAAACCATAGTTTTCAAACTGTTTTCTATTTTTTTCTGTTAACATTAGTTTCAATTTTCACTCTAATCACTCAATTCTACTCACTGCTAGTCTGTCTAACCTAGGTGGTTTTGAACATTAAATGTATCGTGTTGTCCTGTGCTTTTACAGGTGGAGAGTGATTCTTCTTTTGTAGCCTGTGATATAGTTCTGAAACATCATCTTAATCAATCAATAATACTATTACTTATGTCTCGTAACTAACTATTTTCTTCATATTATTCACTTAATGATGAGATTTTTTTTTCATTTTGGTATACTTTTCAATTTTAATTTTTAAAATGGGTAGAAAAAATAATAGGAATTTATCTAATTTTAATTTAAAGTATAATAGGATGGTTAAATTTATTCTACTGCTCCATCTTGTCTCTTGGGCATAAACAATCATGTCTATCTGTATTATGAGCTGTTTTAACCACATTATGTTCTCCTGTTTTTTTTTTTTTTTCTCATTTATTAATATTTATTTAATTTAAAACTACATTTATGATCCTTTGTTGGTATATAATGGATTTTGACCTCATCTTAAACTTATGTCCTTGTTCTTAGCACTTATGAGTACGCTTTTCAAGATTCGAACTCAAGCACCCACCTTGTCTTTTCAGCATTTGAGATCCAATTAAGTACTTCTTAATTGTCTCAGTCTTTTTTTTATCACAATATATTTGTTGGCTTTGGAATATAAATGTATGGTTAATTCCTTGTTTAATTATTGTCAGTTGCTTTTAGATTGACTTTAAAATTCTACTCTAATCCACTTGACATTTATTAGACGACATTTAATAAATCATAATAACATTTTTGTCTCAATTATTCAGATGTAGATTTAATACATTTATAGACTGATAAAAAGTTTAATACATTTATGACTATAATTAATAAAGTTTATTTTTTACTAATATATAGGGAAATACAGATGGAAGGACCCTCTTAAAATTGCAAACCAGTCATCTTTGCTACTTTCTTCACCTCACCATTTAAGTAAGGAATTGCTTTCTCCTATTACAACATGGATTTTTCTGCTTAGAATAAGAACTTTGAGGTGCTTAGAATAAAAACTTTGAGGAGTTGGCCAGTGACGAGAAATTAAACCATTAAAATTTTTCTATTGTTGGGACAAGTGAAAAATCTTGCCATCAAATACTTTTCTAGTATTTTTGTTAGATTTTGTGTCCAAAATTCCATTACTTTGCAACTATAGTTGAGAAACACACAAAAATACTAAAATGTGCTTTCTTTTTTCTGAACAAGGTCTAACAAAAAACATTAGAAAAGTACTTGGTAGCAAGATTTTTCACTTCTTTCTAGAAGCACAAGAATTTAAACAATCTAATTTCTCATTAGTGGCCGACGTCTCCTTAATGTTCTTTTTCTATGTAGAAAAATCCATGCTGTAGTAGGAGAAAGAAATTTCATCCTTAAATGGTGAGGTGAAGAGAACAGCAAAAAGAAGACGACTAGACGACTGAATTGAAATTTTTGGGAGGGTCTTTCCTTTTATATTTCCCAATATATTAGTAAAAAATAAATTTTATTAATTACAGTTATAAATATATTAAATTTTTTTAGCAATCTATAAATATATTAAATCTGAATCTGAACAATTTTGAGACAAAAATGTTATTCGGATTTACTAAAGGTGTCTACTAGATGTCTAGAGTGAAATTTTAAGATCAATCTAAATGCAACTGAAAATAGTTAAACAAGAAATTAGCCATAGTTTTATATTTCAAAACCAACACATATACTATAATTCCCAAAAAAAAAAGACTGAGACATTTAAAAGATATTTAGTTGAATCTCAAAAGCAAGCTGTGCGCTTGAGTTTGTCGGAAAAAATCTTGAAAAAGAGCATACTCATAAATGCTTAAGTATAAGGACAGAAGCTTAAGATGAAGTCAAAATCCATCATATTTGTTCATCATAAGTGTAGTTTTAAATTAAATAAATAGTAATAAATGTGAAAGAAATACAAGGAAACATAATGTGGTTAAAACAGCTCATAGTACAAAGGGACATGATAGTGTATGTGCAAGGGACGAGATGAACAGCAACATAAATTTACCCATCCTATTATACTAATTTACTAATTTTTTGTTTAAATTAAAATTAGATAAATTTCATTATTTTCTTTTCCTGTATCCAGATCATAAAGTAGTATGAAAACATAGTTTTTTTGTGAGATATAAGTGTTATTGATTAACTAATGCAAAATTGACAAATATTTCTACCAGAATCAATTATAGTTCATAAATGTCATTTGAATTATTAAGATAGGATTTGAAAATAGAGCTGTTGACCGTTGAATTGTAAAAAAAATTGCGAATCTATTTTCTCCACCAAAGAAAGGTTAATCTTGTTGGAAAAATAATACAAATTAGAGTTACAATATTTAAAATATTCAAGCTTTGGTGTTACTAGCTCAATAACATAATCAACATTAAATTTCTCATCCACTCTCAATCATGATATATTCAAATATGTAAGGTGGGAATCAAAGATTTTGAACATATTTATTTCCCCAAAGTAGTGATGAAAATGTAAATATTTTCAGATTGACACAGTCTTAAAATTGATCACGAGAGCTTTTCAGTCCACACTCAAATTAATAATTACAAAGGAACAAATGTTTAAGGAAAGAAAAACTAAAAGTGATAGTATAAGTGGATCTAAAACAAAGTTTGAGAATAGTGAAAGAATTACAAAAAAAGAAAGTTGAGGAAGTTTCGTCACGACACACTCAACATGAATTGTAAGAACCTTAATGGTTGTGAATATGGATGATAAATGAGTACGGTCAACTATGGAATCTACTAAATGTACATCATCGATTTTTACTATGACATTCCAAGCTAAGCTTGAAAACATTGGTGGAAGCATCTCTATGAGACAGTAAATGATGTATGAAATACTCAAGAAGTGAAGAATCAATGAATGATGAGTCATGGAAGTTAGGCACCGGTACAAAAATCCAAAAATACCTCCATCGCTTACTTAGAATACTTGTTTAAACAACTTTTGCATCCAGAATAGAAAGTATGTGATGGATAATCTCATCTGGTAACTTACTAAGTTTATCTTCTTTCTTTGCTCTATCACTCTTCTTATCCTTTTTCTGTTCCTTTGCAAAATTCAATGTTTCTCTAGAAATTTAAATATAATAAAATGAATTTAAATAAAACATAATTAAAAATAAAAAGATAAAACTAAAAATATTTCTTTTTACTAATGGTGTCATAGGAACTTAAACGTACTTGTAAAATTAGGTATTGATGAACATCAGAGCCAGTACCTTGATGATATTGCAATCTCGGCCGAAGGTATTGTAATAAGAGAAAAGGTAGGTTTTACTTTGACAAAGCTGGGAAAGATGGTTCCTAGGGAGTGGTAGAGGAAGTGTATGGTATGGGATTACCATACGCACCGGAAAATTGGCCGCAACAAGGTGATGTTTGGGGATGGAAAACTGGACGGAGAGTTGTCGCTAACGGTAAACACTTTCAAGATTAGTATATGTATTTGTTAGATTGACTATTCCGGTTGCTAAAGAAAAGAAGGAGATACCAAGGTCAGGGTCATGTTAAAAAGAAGTTTTGCAAGCAACAAATCTTTGCTAGCAAGTATGTTGTTAAAAGCTATATCAATACATATTTTCCTAACACCGATCATGAAGTCATTTTATCTTCTTTCTCTTGGAGGATTCCTGCTTTATTAGCTTACGACAATCCGGTCGCAATTGCTGCCATACCTATTCAACATATAACATATAAAGCACGTGACTCTAACTACGAGAACTTTGTGGTGTGTTATAAAGCAAATAATGAAGGATACCCTAGTCTTGTGTTAAATCAAGTGAAAAATTATTTACAGACCATGCCCTGTGATGTCAGATGTCCTGAACCTTTGTTTTGTCATGCTTGCTTTTGCATTCTTTGTGGAAAAATTGTTTCTACAAATTATGGTGGTTGTAGTTATGCATATAGTATCACTATCGACGCTGTGATGCGATGACTGACATGATTTCTCATTCTCTTTCTAGCACTCTCTTGGCAATCGACATAACTACAACCAGCATAATTTGTAGAAACAGTTTTGCCACCATAATTGCTACAACAAGCACGACAAAACAACGGTTTAAAACATACATCACACGACATGGCTTGTGAATAATTATCCACTTCTTCTAACACAAGACTTGGGCACCCTTCATTATGTGTTTTATGACACACCACAAAGTCCCTATAGTTGGAGTCACATGCTTCATGTTTTATCTATTGAATAGGTATGGTAGCAATAGGGACGAGATTGTTGTAAGCTAATTAAGCGGAAACCTTCAGGAGAAAGAAGATAAAAAAGACTTCATGATTGATGCTAGGAAAATATGTATTGATATACCTTGATATCTCCTTCTCGTCCTTCAACAACCGGAATAGTCGATCTAGCACATACAGATACCAGTCTTGAGAGTGCTTACCGTTAGGGACAACTCTCCGTCCAGTTCTTCATCCCCAAACATAACCTTATTCGGGCCAATTTTCCAGTGCGTATGGTAATCCCGTACCATACCTTCTCAAAAAGTTTTCTTCTTCATCAACCTCACTTCTTATCTTTGTAAGAAGTGCATCACGCTCCTCCATCAGAAAGAGAGACACAATTGAAGGAATAACTTTGGCTTTCTCAATAAGGTAAGGTATTTTGGAAATTAAAAAGTTACAATGGTGGATGTGTTATTATGTTACAAGGTAACTTTCAAATCCTTTCACATAAGAGAATGTGGAAAGTATGTGAAAGTAAAAACTTCGGTTAATAGTATTAGTGGTAATGATGTGTTTTTGTGTTTACTCTTTCTTTTTCAATTTTTGCCTTTGTTTATTGATGTTAAGGTGGATTTTGATGATGAAATCAAGGAACAAAGACAAACACAAAATAACTAAGAATAAACACATTATGGCCATCGTCATCATCGTACCATCAACCAAATTTCTCAACTTCACATAATTCCCACATTCCTTCATGGATCCAATTAACCAAAATGCAAAACAAAAAATTATATATCACATAATCTAAAACATAGAAAAATAACTTGTACTAAGATTTCCCATTTCATCTGACAAGGTGGGGGATGACGTTGTGATGGACTTTATGCTTGGGTTACCTTGATCTAACGATCACTTCTCGAAGTATCATTTTGCATCGTTGCGTGCTTCCTTTTTTTTTATACACGTTGTTGAAGTGTTTATAGCTATTGCGGTTAAGTTGCATGAGTTTTTGAATTCTATAGTTTTTTATAAGGACAAGGTGCACATTAGTTCCTTTTGGCTACACATTTTTAAGCTTTAAGGTGCTTCATTGAAATGAGTTTTGCCTACCATCCTCACAAGGATGGCAATCAGAGGCATCTAACAAATGACTTAAAATGTATTTTTGTTGCTTTAGCTATAATCATTCTCACAACTGGGTTCAGTTCTTGCTTTGAGTGGAATTTGATATAATTCTTCTTTTCACACCTTTATCGATATGAACGTTTTAAGGTGTATTATGGTCAGGATCATCCTTCCATCATTCTACCTCTATAAATGACGAAAAACCTTGGGATTTTCGACGACAATTGCGACAATGTGATTTGTTTCTAGTCACATTTAAAGAAAATCTTCCTAAGGTTCAAAAAGACATGGAACCTAAGAAAGACATCATATTAAGTTACAATTTTCTTTGGGTGATTATATATGTTTTTGTTAGGCTTCAATTTTATCGCCAACATTCAGTTTAAGTGCTCTATGACATATCTTATGGTTCCTTATCTTATAAAGCTACCATGACATTCCAAAATTCATCCGATCTTCCACATTTCATTGCTCAAACCATGTCGTGGTGATCTTTCAGCTCCAATACTTCTTTTACCTTTGCAACAACTTAACCTTGTAGACAAGGTCTCTTTGACTTCAGAGGTGGAACCTTAAGGCCACCGCTAGGGATCTTTTCAACATACTGGGGGATGCAATTAGAAATGGATATCCTATATTCATTATTGCAAAGGATATTGAACAGAAAACTCTAGCAACTTTTGAGGTGAACATACTTAGAGGATCATTGAATATTACAGTACCTTGATGATATTGCAATCTCGACCAAAGGTATCGTAATAAGAGAAGAGGTTGGCTTTACTTTCGACAAAGCTAGGAAAAATGGTTCCCTGGGAGTGGCGGAGGAAGTGTATGGTACGGGATTACCATACGCACCGGAAAATTGGCCGCAACAAGGTGATGTTTGGGGATGGAAAACTGGACGGAGAGTTGTCACTAACGGTAAACACTTTCAAGACAGGTATATGTATTTGCTAGATCGACTATTCTGGTTGCTAAAGAAAAGAAGGAGATACCAAGGTCAAGGACATGTTAAAAAAAGTTCTGCAAGCAACACATCTTCGCGAGCAAGTCTGCTGTTAAAAGCTATATCAATACATATTTTCCTAACACCGATAATGAAGTCATTTTATCTTCTTTCTCTTGGAGGATTTCAGCTTCATTAGCTTACGACAATCCCGTCGCTATTGCTGCCATACCTATTCGACATATAACACATGCAGCACGTGACTCTAACTACGGGGATTTTGTAATGAAGGGTACCCTAGTCTTGTGTTAGAACAAGTGAAAAATTATTCGCTGACCATGCACTGGGATGTTTGATGTTCTGAACCTTTGTTTTGCCATGCTTGTTGTTGCATTCTTTGTGGAAAAATTGTTTCTACAAATTATGGTGGTTGTAGTTATGCATATAGTACCACTATCGACGCTGTGATGCGAGGACTGACATGATTTCTCATTGTCTTTCTAGCACTCTCTTGGCAATCGACATAACTACAACCAGCATAATCTGTAGAAACAGTTTTGCCACCATAATTGCTACAACAAGCACAACAAAACACTAGTTCAAAACAGACATCACTCGACATGGCTTGTGAATAATTATCTACTTCTTCTAACACAAGAATTGGGCACCCTTCACTATGTGTTTTATGACGCACCACAAAGTCCCTGTTGTTGGAGTCACATGCTTCATATTTTATCTGTCGAATAGGTATGGCAGCAAAGGGATGAGATTGTCGTAAGCTAATTAAGCGAAAACCTTCAAGAGAAAGAAGATAAAAAGACTTCATGATCGATGTCAGGAAAATATGTATTGATATACCTTGGTATCTCCTTCTCTTCCATCAACAATGGGAATAGTCAATTTGGCAGATACAGGTACCGGTCCTGAAAGTGCTTACCATTAGGGACAGCTCTCCGTGCAGTTCTTCATCCCCAAACATAACTTTATTGGGGCCAACTTTCCGGTGCGTATGGTAATCCCATACCATACCTTCTAAAAAAATTTCTTCTTCATCAACCTCACTTCTTATCTTTGTAAGAAGTGCATCACGCTCCTCCATTGGAAAGAGAGACACAATTGAAGGAATAACTTTGGATTTCTCAATAAGGTAAGGTATTTTGGAAATTAAGAAGTTACAATGGTGGATGTGTTATTATGTTACAAGGTAACTTTCAAATCCTTTCACATAAGAGAATGTGGAAAGTATGTGAAAGTAAAAACTTTGGTTAATGGTATTAGTGGTAATGATGTGTTTTTGTGTTTACTCTTTCGTTTTCAATTTTTGCCTTTGTTTCTTGATGTTACGGTGCATTTGGATGATGAAATCAAGGAACAAAGACAAACACAAACTAACCAAGAGTAAACACATTATCGTCATCGTCATCATCTTACCATCAACCAAATTTCTCAACTTCACATAATTCCCACATTCCTTCATGGTTCCAATTTACCAAAATGCAAAATCAAAAATTATATATCACATAATCTAAAACATAGAAAAATAACTTGTACTAAGATTTCCCATTTCATCTAACAAGGTGTGGATGACATTGTGATGGACTTTATGCTTGGGTTACCTTGATCTCGCGATCGCTTCTCGAATTATCATTTTTCATCATTGCATGCTTCCTTTTTTACTATGCACGTTGCTAAAGTGTTTATAGCTACTGTGGTTAAGTTGCATGAGTTTTTGAATTCTATAGTTTTTTATAAGGACAAGATACACATTAGTTCCTTTTGGCTACACATTTTTAAGCCTTAAGGTGCTTCATTGAAATGAGTTTTGCCTACCATCCTCACAAGGATGGCAATCAGAGGCATCTAACAAATGGCTTAAAATGTATTTTTGTTACTTTAGCTATAATCATTCTCACAACTGGGTTCAGTTCTTGCTTTGAGTGGAATTTGATATAATTCTTCTTTTCACACCGTTAACGATATGAACGTTTTAAGGTGTATTATGGTCAGGATCATCCTTCCATCATTCTACCTCTATAAATGACGAAAAACCTTGGGATCTTCGACAACAATTGAGACAATGTGATTTGCTTCTAGTCACACTTAAAGAAAATCTTCCTATGGTTCAAAACGACATGGAACTTAGATAGACATCATATTGAGTTACAATTTTCTTTGGGTGATTATATATGTTTTTGTTAGGCTTTAATTTTATCACCAACATTCAGTTTGAGTGCTCTGTGGCATATCTTATGGTGGTTTATCTTATAGAACTACTATGACATTCCAAAATTTATCTGATCTTCCACATTTCATTGCTCAAACCATGTCATGGTGATCTTTCATCTCCAATACTTCTTTTACCTTTGCAACAACTGGACCTTGTAGACAAGGTCTCTTTGATGGGGAAGGTAATGTTAAGGGAGGCACATAGTGAACCTAATGGACAACAAGTAGTCCACAATCATAAAAGTAGGTGCCACCAAAGTTTGTTAGGTACAGTAAGAGGATGGTCACTCCTCCCAAATAATGAAAGGACTAAGGATAGTATTTATTAAAAAATGAAATTAGAAAAAAAGGGTGTGATATTCCTCTCTTTCAAATTGTACTCAATCCTAGTGATTGTTCCTAGTTATAGTACTTAAATAACACCATTGGGAGAATATTTTCATAGCCACACATCCAATTGAGTAATTGTGGATTGCTACACAAATGTAACATACTAAAACGTAACGTCCAAATAGGACGTTAAAAATTATATATCAAGATTCCAATAAAATATCACACTATCATTACATTGTAAATCTTAAAAGTATCTTAAAGAACTTCTTATAATCTAATCTCATAATACAAAAAGGATGGCTCAATGGCCCAATAATAACAATACAACAAGTATTTAATCCACGGGAGCATTCAATCGAAACATCAATGCACAAAAAGAAGCGTGAAACAACTGTTAACACTCAAACAATCTGGTTTAAGCATATTAGGTAACATTTCCACTATATTTTGATAAAACATTCTAGATTATGTTTGAAGTAATAACAAAGTTAAAGAACATATCCTCTTGTTTGAACAAATGTTTTGGAACTTGCTGAATGAACTAAAGACACAACATGTCATCTACCATACATATATAATTTTACATCAATAAGAATTATCCAATATTTTTTTCTTTAAAACATAAAAAAAAAAAAAAATTTACTTCACAGCATATATCATCCATAGTTCAATATTTCTTTTATAAAATACATATCAAAATGCTAATATAAACAATAAAGTACAAGATATTAAATTCCAATGTATACTTTTTCATCAACAAGTATTATCGTGTGTCCAACTTGCTCTATTTACTTGCTTTAATTTAACATTGAATCTTACATATACTGCAATAATATAACACATGAAAAGAAATATATTACATATTATCTCCAAGACACATTTTATATTTAATTTCCTTTTTTTTATGTGTCTTTCTAACAATCAAAGGTTTGTTTCAGTATTCATAATCAAATGTCTTACCATGAAGCCTAAACAATACAAACAACATCAACACGACAAATATACAATTCTTGTTACTAATACTTAATGTCAAATAAAGGAAAAATATGTTAGTGAAAAGAATACTTAGTCTTTTAATTTCAAAGAGGGATTATGATTTTTTTTTGTTAAAAGTGACATTGTCTACTTAGTCAAAACTAATAAAACGAGTTTTCTCTAATTTTCTATTATACTTAAGACTGTATATACAGATAAATCTTTAAAATTTAGTTTCGTAAAAGTCATTATATTTAAAATCTTTTAAAATAATAAACATTAATGTCGACTATCAACTCTTTCCTTCTAGAGTTGACCTACTTTTCAATAACATGATAGGCCCAACCATGATTTGCACAATTTTGTTAAAATGATTATCTATTAAATAAATTTATTTACTTTGAACCTTGAGTGACATTCCAATAACTGCAAAAGGAAAGTCACATACGAACATAACTCACTGTTGGAATCTATTGAAAAGATTAAAATATGTTGTTTAAAAACTGTAGCCGTATGAAACAAAAAGAGCAGCACCACTTATTGTATTAGATGAAATCAATGAATTAAAATGGAGGTGTGAATTCCTGACACAGTTAACAATATCCTAAAAATAAATAACCCATCAACCAGTTACAAAATTATATTATGAGGACAATAATTCAATGTACTGAAACAATATAAACACAAAGTACAAGATATTAAAATCCAAAATTGTCTATAAACTTTGTACCACTAGACATACTCTCAAAAGAAGTACTCTTAAACAATTGAAGTCCAGAATTATATCCATAAAGACTATTTGTTCGAGGAAATCATTTTTATTTTTAAGAGACAATCAAAATTTCGGAAGTGTTTTCATAAAAGTGTTTTCATTTAACTTTTATAAAAGTGTTTTCATTGAACTTCGCAACCATTAACTTTCATAAAAGTGTTTTCATTTAACTTCGTGAAGAAATGAAGTTTACAAGCAGACTTTAGTTTACAGTTTATTAGAGAAACTCAATTCATTTTAACTATTTTCTTTCTCAATAAATATTTAAAGTGAAATTAATTCAAACAACACCACCAAAGTACTTATTAGATAATTGTTTATGATGTAAGCATTCATGCACAAGTTAATCTAACTCTACGGCTGAAATATAAAATAAACTACTTCTTCTATAGGATTTGTGTGTTCCATTTCATAGATTGATAAAAGAGGAAAAGAGGAAGACAGAACTGGTGACCGGAAAAGACAATACACCTATATGCAGTTGGCAATTTAGGCATCATCCATGGACACTACAAAAATGAACTGTACTACAAGACTTATTTAACCAACAGTGAAAAAGTAATGTGACAGGAAAAATTAACAAATGAGTTTATATTTGATGACTTAGCTACCGAACCTTTTAGACTGTACATCCAATTGACCATTTTATATAACACATTATCAGTAAATTAAATTGAAACCAATGTGTGGAAGCATGAATCTACTATGAGATTACCTGTCTAAGAATTGGAGTTGCACATTTTTCCCTCAAGTCAAGCCTTGAGCATCTGGATATGTGAAGCATGCTGCCATGAGTTTTGTATACTGTAGAAGAAGAAGAGACCGCTCAATGACATAATATTAACAACACAAAGAGTGTTTTATCCACAGGATCATTAACTAAATATATCAGTGCATAAAGAGAAACATGAAACAGTACACAATAGTTCCTCAAAGACAATCACGTAAAGCAGTGAATCAACAAGCCGATATGAGGATACCAACTATAACTTACAACAATATACAATAGTTTTCTCTAAGAGTAGGAACATGTTCCGAACAAATTCTTTTGTGCCAAGACAGATTCCAAGAAATCACCTTTAGAACTGTGTATTCACTTCACATTATATATCATCAATAGTTCAATATTCCTTTTCTTATGTACTTCACAAAATACTTATATAAAGAGTAAAGTACAAGATAGTAAAATCCAAAATTTTCTCTGTGTTAACCACATTATGTTCTCTTGTCTTTTTTTCTCATTTATTAATATTAGTTTAATTTAAAACTACATTTATAATATTTGTTGGTATATATAATGGATTTTGACTTCATCTTAAGCTTATGTTCTTCTCCTTAGTATTTATGAGTATACGTTTCAAGATTCTTTCTGACAAACTCAACCATTTGAGATTCAATCAAGTACTTGTTAATTGTCTCAGTCTTTCTTTTTTTTTCTGGTATCACAATATATGTGTTGGTCGAAATATAAAGCTATGGCTAATTTCTTGTTTAATTATTTTAAGTTGCATTTAGAATTAACCTTAAAATTACACTGTAATCCATTTGATATTTAGTTGATCAGAATAACATTTTTGTCTCTTATTCAGGTTTAGATTTAACATTTATAAACTGATAAAAAATTTAATGCATATATGACTGTAATTAATAAAATTTATTTTTTTACTAATATATAGGAAAAGACAGACAGAAGGACCTCCCAAAATTGCAAATCAGCAATCTTTCTTTTGCTGCTCTCTTTACCATTTAAGCAAGGAATTTCTTTCTCCTAATACAACATGAATTTTTCTGCTTAAAATAAAAACTTTGAGAAGGGGTTGGTGAGTGGAAAGAAATTAAACCATTCAAATTCTTCTTCTGATGGGACAAGCGAAAAATCTTGTCACCATGTATTTTTTTAATGCTTTTGTTAGATTTTGTATCCAAAATTTCATAATATGCTTTCTTTTTTTTCATACAAGGTCTAACAAAAACACTAAAAAAAAATATTCGGTGGCAAGATTTTTCACTTGTCTCAACAATAGAAGAATTTGAATAGTCTAATTTCTCTCCACTAGTCAATCCCTCCTTAAAGTTCTTATTTTAAGGAAAAAAAAAAAAAAAGGATGTTGCAGTAGGAGAAAGGAATTCCATCCTTAAATGGTGAGGTGAAGAGAGCAGCAAAGAGAAGACGACTAAATTAAAATTCTTGGGAGGGTCCTTCCCTCTGTATTTCCCTATATATCATTAAAAAATAAACTTGTAAAAATAAACTTTATTAATTACAGTTATAAATGTATTAAATTTGTTTAACAATTTATAAATATATTAAATCTGAATCTGAACAATTTTGAGACAAAAATGTTATTCTGATTTATTAAAAGTGTCTTCTAAATGTCAAAGTGGAGTAGAGTGAAATTTTAAGGTCAATCTAAATATGCAACTGAAAATAATTAAACAAGGAATTAGTCATAGTTTTATATTTCAAAACCAACACATATACTATAATTCCCAAAAAAGACTAAGACAATTAAAAGGTATTTAGTTGAATCTCAAAAGCTGAAAAGACAAGATGTGCTTGTCGAAAAAATCTTGAAAAAGAACATACTCATAAATGCTAAGGATAAGGACAGAAGTTATAAGCTTAAGATGAGGTCAAAATCCATCATATTTGTTGATCATAAATGTAGTTTTAAATTAAATAAATAGTAATTAATAAGAAAAATACAAATCTAGTTTTAAATTAAATAAATAGTAATAAATGAGAAAGAAATACAAGGAAACATAATGTGGTTTGAACAGCTCATAGTACAAAGAGACATGATAGTGTATGCGCAAGGGACGAGATGAACCAGCATCATAAATTTACCCATCCTATTATACTAATTTACTAATTTTTTGTTTAAATTAAAATTAGATAAATTCCATTATTTTCTTTTCGTGTCTCCATATCATAGAGTAATATGAAAACATAGTTAGTTGTAAGACATAACTAATAGTGTTATTGATTAAGTAATGCAAAATTCACAAGCATACTTCTACCAGAATCAATTGTAGAACATGATAAGAAGAATGATATCTCCTCTCTGAATCAACACAGATAAAATGATGTCTCAAAGCTGAAGAACATATCACAGGCTACATAAGAAGAATGCTTAAATTCCATTCATAAAAAGTGCATGTAGTGACAATCTAATTGTTTGGCTAATGCTGCCAGTGTGGATAAACATTGTTAGAAGTATCACTAGTATAAAAAAATTTCACATGCACTCTCAGTTTAAGTTTATGTGACGGTTGGCTAATGACAAATATATCATTAGCTATATAAGAAGATTCATTTTTGGCCATGTTCATTGCCAAATCACCCCAAATATATGCTTCCAAAATGGTTCAAGTATTGTGGTTGTGTTTCATTTCAAACACAAGCAGAGAACAGAGAAAAAGAAATGTTACTTTTGTGTTTCATTTAATTCCTAAAAGTATGAAAATGGAGTACTAATAAAAAATATAAAAAATACCTAAATGACTATTCACAAATTCAAATAACATACATGGTATTTTGTTTCCATGCCTCATCCAAATGCTTCTCTCTCCATACCGATATCTGGTAAAATCACTCTACCTGTAAAAGCACAGGACAAAACATGATACATTTAATGTTCAAAACAATAAGCAATAAATACTAATATAAAAAATAAATTACAAGATATTAAAATCCAATATATAAACTTTTATCAACAAGTGTCCAACGCATATCAATAATATACTATAGTTCTACCAATGAATAGAGGCAAATTACAAACAAATTACCGATACACCACCAAATTTATTCCAAGAGAGATGATGGAAAGAAAAATCTGTTCACTTCACATTATGTCCTCTGTTAATGACTTCAACTATTTTACAACGCTCAACTACATAGTCATATATGTCTCTCGCACAAACCTGCTAGAATGAGTAATATTTTATCTAAAAACAAACTGATTTCAAACATAAAGTTGAAAATAATTAACATAAGTTACACATCAAGATTTGATGCATGCAATGTTTTTTTCTTTTAATCAACTCTGATGCATGCAATGTGTGTGGGAGTTCTTCTAAACTCATTCTAAGATTGGGTCTGTTTCAGTTCATAAATTGATAAAAGAGAAAGACAGATCTAGTTTTCAATAAAAAAAGAATACTATCAGAATTAAACTGAACCAATTGTCACCGAATATGAATCCCAAATAAACAAGATGTGACCGAACTAAGTAAGGCTGAGTTGAATAAGAAAGAATGAAAAACTCTAAGAAGTTTGTCCCTCACAGTAAGAGTTTGGTATATATGAGAGGAAGAAAAGGAAAGGGCAACATCATTTTGCTCACTCCGCTCAATCTCTTCTTTAAGTCAATATTGATAAATGGTCCAGCCAAGTTTTGTGTGGGCCAGCCTTGTTGGCCACTCCTACCGCACGCAGGGCTACGATTTCCTGCATCGAACTTACTCGCCTTCATTTCTAACCACAAAATCATATAATAAAACATTGAGTTTCTTGCAAGGTGAACTGTAAATGTTGTTCCTTTATCATTATGGAAGGTGAAAAAGGATTGATGGGTGGGGATGCAGGTGCAGGGGTTTGAACGGTAGGGGTGAGTGTAGGAGATAGAAAGCGAAAAAGAAAATAAATAAATAGGGTTTGGACAACGAAGCGTGATGTGGTTGTGAGTAGCGGCAGGGGTTCTCTTGGGGCAAATGGTGAAGGGGGTAAATAGGGGAGAAACCTAAGGATAAAATGGTCAAAGGAGAAAAAAAACGAGAAACATATGAATGGAAGGGAAAGCAAGACGAAGGAAAAACCCTAATTATCGGAAGGATTGGTTTCCACATCATCCCAAGACCATCTTGTTGCTATAAAAGAAATGTGTTCGTCCCAACTTCCAAGTATTATTGTCTTTTTTGGATGTTCTTAGTGGAAAAAGTATAAATTATCCCTAGAGCTTCCCTTATTTCTTCTTTGAAACTTGTTTCGAGACATATAAGGTAGATGGACATTGAAAATTGTATCATATATTTAACTTTTTAATAATAAAAATCATAATTACTTTGATTCTATTCTTTTTTTAAAAGTATGAAGTAAATAAACTATAATTTATATCATCATATAATATTTAGACGTATGATAGTTAAAATGAACGGATGAATTATTATCAGTAATTAACAAAATTTTAAATAAAAGTAAGAAAATATTTGTTTGTGGTACTTACGATTGATTGATTGAAAATAAATACAAATTTTAAAAATGGAATAATATTATCTAAAATTAAAAAACCATAAAAAAAATTAATCAAAATTTATAAAACACGCATATCACTGTAAATAGAAGTACAGTTGAATTAATTGAGTTAAAGTTAATGTTTTAAATTAAGATATAAATTAATTTTAAAATATAATTTACATTTTAATATTTTATTTTTAATTTTTTTTAAATGTTAGAAACCGTTGATAAATGCACATTGAAGAAAGAAAATATAAAAATTATCTCTTGAAAATAGTATACTTTTTATATCAAAATTTAATATATTTAATCTGTCCCTTTATTTTTTTTTTAAATTTATTTTGGTTATTATAATTATTATTTATAATTTAATATTATAATTTTCAAATGTATTATTTTGAAATTAATTTTAAATATTATTATTTTATAATTCTTAATAATTATAACTTTCAACCAAAGATAATTGAGGAAATTTTGTTGTGAGTGTGACTTTCACCTCTATATGATGCTTTTTCTTCGTGGGAAGTGTAATTATAGTCCTAAGTCCCACTAATAATATGCAGCATATTAAAGAAATATTTAAATAAGCACGAATCGTGGAAGTTTATAGAGGAGCTAAAGACCTTGTTTTTGGCAAAGCTTGTTTTAATTTACAACATGGTCCAAAGTCCATTGTTTTGCAAT
>Ga0099824_1004652_pt1 | contig 19689 bp, 12 predicted proteins | sample SiratrowhiteBW_FD_76837 | JGI IMG/M metagenome (GOLD analysis project Ga0099824, IMG submission 76837) | Root nodule microbial communities of legume samples collected from California, USA - Siratro white BW | ecosystem: Host-associated > Plants > Roots > Nodule | place: USA: California... | reverse complement strand
TGGAGAATTAAAAAAAATTAAACTTTAATTTGATTGAATTAAATAAAAAAAAAAATTGAGGATAAAAAAAATAAAAAAATAAAAAAAAAAAAAAAAAAAAAAAAAAAAAAAAAACCAAAATTAAAAAAAAAAAAAAAAAAAAAAAAAAAAGTGTCAATTGGACAAACACCCAATTCGAGTTTCTATAAAAAAAGTATAATCATATTTTTAATGGTTTTCTTGAATCCGAAACTATTGCACACCGAACGCATAACATGCAAACTAATTCATAACTCGTATAAATGGTTGGAATCAAGGACAACACCAAGATGAATGAATAAATATATAGATTATGTATGAGAATGTGATCCAAATTGAGATGTAAAAAAGTTATAAAAATGTATTGTGATAGGTATAGGAGGGAGTAAAATAGTGTAGAGAGGAACGAGGCCAGATAGATTAGAAGGAGAGGAAGGAAACGAGGGAGAAAGTATTGGTCTCGGGAATATAAAAGTTGATGATACTTTCAGAGAATTCATGTGTCCATCCGTGTGGTGTGAGAACTGAGAGGTGCAGTGGTAATACTATTGTTTTGTAAGTGTAAATGTAAATACTAAATAACCAAACTTGTACCTTGCGAGTACAGTGTCTGTCTGTGGCAAATGCCTCCCTTTTCTGCTTTCTCACCTCTCTTTCTCTCTCACTGTTTTCACAATACAAACACTATTATTGTTATTATTTCTTGTTTTTCAAACTTCTCATCATTTTTTCACGGCACACTAAATGTATTCCATGAACATTAACGATGAATATATTGCTTTGGTGTTAATGGTGTGTTTAGAATGGGAAAGTAGGTTATTAAGGGGAGAGAAAAGATGGTAAAATAAATAGATTATTTGGAAATGAATAAATGATGAGTGGGAGTGGGAGATGTGCCTTCAAATTTAGGATATGGTTCTGGTATACTATAGCTCTTTAATGAGTCGTGAATGAATTGGTTTTCTTGATTCTTAAATTTGATTTTTTCTTAAATTATCATATTATATAATTCACGTACATTTCATTTATTTTTTATGGTATTTGAAAATGATCATTTCTGAGTAGTAATAAATTTAAATGGAATTGTCTATTATTATTTTAAGAAACTTAAATTTTGTTGTAATATTTGTCATGTTAAAAAGATGTTCACGTATAATATTAAAATCACAAAATTTCATAGTGGTCAAGAACTTATTAATGTATCAGCAGAGATTGGAAGTCTTTTTTCATAAATTTCATCAATTATCTTGCACAAGGGCACACTTTTAATCTTGTTATGTTCATTCACATAAATATCAGGCTAAGTGTGTTTGACTTTTACCACTTTTTATAATTGACTTTCTCTTCTTTACTACTAGCATCCCTAATAATACTAGGTTTTTCAATTTGAAAAGCTAAATCAAGATCCAACATATGTAAGTTAAATTGGAACAAACATAACTTGTGAATATAAAAATAATGCAATCAAACATGCTTAACACATTAATACTTTAAATCTTAAATTAAATATAAAATGCATATTCAAACAACAAACAAGCATTTTATGTGTACAGGCATTATATGTGTATAGACATCTTATGTGTAACGATGATTTTCTTTAGATGATTTATTAATACACAAAAACATAATGATACTAATAATATTAATATTATTTGACAAGACATATGTATTAAATAAAAAATACTTATTATTTTTTAATATATAAATAATACATACTCTCTATCAAGATTGATATCCATTAATTATAAGAATAACTAACAAATTATTGAATGGTCCTTAAATATCTTATAATAATGAATTTCAATTAACTTAATAATTATTTATAATTTGCATTCATTCTATTGTTAATTAAAATAAAATCCATTACTAATTTAAAATTAAATAAAACATAAACATTTGATTACAAATCTACCATACAATTAATCATTAAATTAATAACTTATAAGTAAAATATATATACAATTGTATCAGGACGTATTAGTTGAATGAGACTAAATTCCCTTAATTTACGTGACATCATTTCTTTATCAATTACAATATTATAACCAAATAAAATTGAATTCAGGTAAAACCAAATACATGTGAAATTGATATTCAGCTAAGAAGAGATTTCTATCTGAATACAAAGCATTCAATTGAAACAAATTCTAAATAGCACAACAGAAGCGTGTTTCAATTTAATTCCAATTAGAATTGAAATTGATAATTGACAAGGAAAGGCTTTGCAATTCCATACTTTTGGATGCATATCAATTAAAATTTTATTATTTCAATTTGAAATCAATTTGTAATGCAAGGAAATACCACATACTCAATCCATAAAGTTTTATAATAATTTAATTACCTAAATTCTATCGTCTATAAATTCATAACTTTAAAATTAGGATTCATAAAAATGGAAAAAAACATTATTAATAAAGAATCATAAATTTAAACAATTTGACCATGACACTACATGCATGTTTAAATATTGATTATAATTTTCATGTAACAAAACTACTGTACATATAATGATTTTGAAGTCTATAATTTTCACAAATTATAATAGTAAAGATATTTACCTTGATTGAAGAGAGATTCAATAAAAATATTAAATCTCTTTCTTCTCATTCTACCTCTTTATAACCACTTTCTTCTTTACACTCTTTCACTATGATTAATAATAAAAGAATCTTCATTGCATTTAACTAACCTCCATCACATTACTTCGGATCATTTTTAAAAAGATAACTTCCTATACTAACGGTAAATCCTTTTATTTTATGAAATGTTCATAATTATACTTCACATTAATCATATTATTTAATTAATTTGTTTATTTTTTTTAAGATAAGAAGGTGGAAGAAGAGTTTGAGTAAAAGACATCACGTGCGAATAGGACAGGGAGGAGGTGATAAGAAGAAGGAGGAAGGTGCAGCGCACGTGACCACAGGCTACAAGCTCTGCAATTTCATTGCCTCCAATCATCCCTTTGTTGTTGCTTCCTTATCTCACTCGTCACTGCTTTCTTTTTACAACACGCGCCTTTCACTCCAGTTTTCAATTCATGTTACATTTTACCATATTGTTCTGTTTTCAGCAAATATTTCAATTTTTTTGTCTAATTCTAGGAGTACCATCCTTTTAATAATGTTTTGCAAATTTCCAAATGTCTTGCAATGAAGGACAGAGAATTCCACTACCAACGAATGCATGTGTTCTTGTGGTGGTGGTTTCATGGTTGTTGCCGTTGATCATCTTTGGTGGTGATTGAAGCTTCGTAGAAGAATATGAAAGCTAAGAATAATATGATTTATACTCACGAATAATTATATATTTTTAATTGTATATTTCAACAGATTAAACATTACTTATGATTTTACAAAAAGTCAATAATTTTACCATGTTTGAATTGAATAAAGAATGTAAAGGAGAGAGGCGGGCATGAAAAAAAGATATAGTGTAGTAGTGTGGAGGCACGCGCATGAAGAGGAGAGTAGATGCAAGATTCTGAAACAAACATAGGGACCCATTTGCGAAGGACAGTGCCGTTTACTATGCTTCCCATGGATATCATAGAAATCTGTGCACATGTGACGCGTGGCAGAGAAATCCGTTCATTCATTGCCCTTGCCAAAATGTTATCAACTGACTTAACAATCATTTTTAGATTAAATACTTTTAAAATCAATCAGTATTTTTTAACGATTAAAATATAATGCAGCTATTTGAATAATGCAAATAATGTAAACAAACTAGCACATCTAGACCACAATTAATTTGAAAATGAAAAATATTAGATAAATTATTTTCAGATTTTAATAAATTGAATATAGTTAGTAATATTTTATTTCTTAATACTGTTACAGCATTCATTAGTTGTACCCTTAATTAAATTTTAGTTTAAAGTCACACCCTTTAACTATCATCTCAACACTGATGACACATGCAACAAGGTAAAGCATTTAATAGGGTTAGGTTAAAGGTGTGGTCCAGCTACATGGAAACCACTCAGAGAAGCACGCACAACACAACTCTTGGGTGATATGATATGATCCTAACTCCAAAGCTGAATGATAACCAATTAAAAAGAAGGGGTTTGACCATGCATTTACACAACTTGACAAAACTGATACTAAGAACGCATTATGGAAAGACGTCTACGAAAAGCAGATTGTGCAAAACACTTTAACTTTGTCTGGTGTTTTGGGCTTTTCTGCATGAGGCCCGGTTGAGGTAAAGCCAATGCCGCAAAGTGGCCAGTGAGGCTTTTTAAGGTACCTTTACATTTTTCTAAAACGATGATAATTACGAAGTTGATTAGGGTAATATAATACAAGAGCAACAAAAGAGGTGCAGACCTAATTTATAGTTTTACAAAAAGTACAAAATAATTGTTTTCCACCGAGCTAAGTGGTGTGGTGACCACTGTTAGGGGCTTGTCAAAGTATGTATGCAGTCCATGTTAGATCGTGTCCCACCAGACCGTAAATAATTGAATAGTTGTATCCAAGTAAGGTTACAAGTCTCAATTCATTACAATTTGAATCACGAATGCCACACGTGATCAAAGAAAGGAAAATAGCCTGTTCCTAGCAGTTCAAATAATTAAAAAAGTAAGCAAACAAATGCTGCCCGATAATGTTCCTAAGATCTGGCCATTTCAACAGCTAATGATGCCTACTTCTCCGCTTCCTAGTATCACAATACGTTAATACAACGAACAAGCTTTCTGCTAATAATTTAGCAATGTTCTCTTTCGATGTCACAATTCAAGCGAACATGGATTGGCTACTGATAGTGAGTGCAACTGACACATGGGTGTTATGAAGGTATAACGTCATATCAACACCTTCCACAACAGCACAAGTCGACATGACTAAAACTAGAACAGTTGTAAAGGTAAAGAAAGGTCACCACGTGTCACACAAACTTATCAATTAATATACAGACTTTTATGACTGGATATATTCTGAATCAAAATTTACAAAGGGTTCCCACTTTCTATCATAAGTGAAAACCCAGAAAAAAAAAACTATCAAATTTTCAATTAAATGTGGAACATTCCATAGAAAAGAGAACCCAAGAAAGAAGGGAAAAAAACTAGTTTAAGCAGCTATGTGATCAGCTTGTGGACGTCAATCAAATTCCAGAACTATTTTACCTGGGATGAGCTTCTTGTCTTTTGCCTCATGGGCCTCTTTTACTTGTGTTATGGGAAACGTTTTATTCACAGCTATCTTCATCTTCCCAGCTTGACATAACTTTCGAATCTCATTTAAACCGTCTGAGTCAGCCCTCATGTATGTCCATGAGTATTCTGTATGACAATGAATGAAGGGTTTACCATTCTTTTAAAAAAAACCTTCACCAGGAATTTATCAGTACAGGTTAAAACAAGGAAATAAACACCACCCTTGGTTTCTAACTTACACCAATGACATTAAAATCAAAAGGGAATACCATGCACACAAAAATTACACTGTTAAATCAAAATGTGTTTTTAGCTTTTTCTACAAGGAAGGTGGAGATGTGAAACAGAATTTGATTTCAAGATATTTTTAATTCTGCTACATTTACGTAACAAGCAACAAGAAAGCTTGATGTCAATCTCACAAACCAAAATTGCGGTTCATCTCATAGATCCCTATTTCTTTCCAAAAAAAATGCAAAAATATCATTTATGAATATCTGATATCTAGAAACACCTGAAGCTGAAAGGTTTCAGAGAGGCTTAATCTGGCTATCCTCTTATACCCCATCATAATTAAGATGCCTTTTTAAGTTGCATGACAGTTTAACAACTGAAAACACGTGTAAAGTTTTAGCATGCTAGTAAATGTATTCTACTTTTGTTGTTTCATTATGGCGAATAATAGAAAATCGTATCAGAGATACCAATGTCTACTTACATGACAAAAATACTTTGTTGATTCTTCATTCAAGTCTCAATGGCTATTTCCTTCAAAATTATGTTACCACACAACAAGGCATTTAGTTGAGTTATGCCTATCTTGATTTCTTTTCCGAAAGTTTAATTCTAAGACAAAGAGTAATTGTACAATAATGAAGATTGTAGCAGCTTGTATACCATTGGCTTTTGCCTTAAATGGAATACCAGATGCATAGGGTATAAGGAAATTACAGCAGAAACCCTTTCCACAATTTCTATTTCTTTCATTAAGTTGGTTCAGCTCCAGATTTTATCAATGCTTGAGAGTTCTACTTAGGTGACGTAGGTAGGAGGAAGAGAAAATTTTCCGTCATACATTTTTAGATTAAAAACAACCATCACGTCAATCAGCATAATAAATAATTACTTTAACTCCACCAGCTACTCAAAAGTGTTTCTCACCGTTTTCAAAAGTTTTAATAAAAATAAGTGATAAAGATTTTCACAAATTGTTTTCAGAGAAGTTTTCCTAAAAAGAAAAGATGTTGAAAGTTGTGGACTATGGACGAGAGGGGAGTGGCATAAACTTCATAAACACTATTATGAGAAAAAAATTAAATATGTTTTCTCCATAAACTGAAATTAGCTTATGTACAGATTAAAAATAAGAATTTAGAAAAGTTATATGAGAGAAGCTTTAAAGATTAACTTACACGAGCTAATGTTTGTTTATGAAAAAACTTACTTTATTTTGTTTTTTACTTTTTTCTCTCCTAGATGTGTTTAGATGGAAGTCTATCAATAGACGCCCAATGTGTGATACATATCCATTATTCATGTTAATTATGTCAGTAATAAGTTAGATAAGGCTTTGTTGTTGTCGTTGTATGTTAGGACCAAGTTAGTTCGGTTAGTCAACAAAATAAAGGGTTTCAGTTAGAAAGATGGGAAACAGGCTTGCAACTATCTAGGCCCATTAAGGTGGGTTTCAGTTATGAACTGTAGACCACTAGTTTCCTACAAATACGAATAACTATAAACAGTTCAGAGAACTTTTGTCATTGAGAAAGCAGTGTAAGGAGTGGATCCAAACCTCTTGAAATATCTAGAATCTTGTTTTTCTTCTTAGGGGCTTTTTCCCTAATTTCATTCAATAAAAACTGTCCTTTCTCATTATTATGTTACAAGTTGTATCAATTGGTACAGGAGCAACTGAGCCCAGAGTTGTGGGTGCATTAACGACAGACCTTTAGAGCATTCTTGATTGGAAATCTGTGAAGGAACATCATGGTGTCAAACCAACAGCTTGCAGCAATTGGAATCATTGGGGGCAGGGAATAGAATCTTTGAAGGAGATGATGAAATAACTCTAGCAAAAAGTACAGGTGATCCTCAACGTATAAAACGGTCATGTTAGCTAAGGGGAGTAGAAGCTTCAGCCAATATGTGGATGGAAAAATCACAGAATAAGTTTCCAATGTTTTATAGGAACATGTATCGGCAATAAAGAGCCAAGTGTGAGCAAATATTTCATGTTGGATGAAGAAAATATAAGTGAAGATGAAAATCAAGAGCAAGGAAAAGTATCATGGTGGAAAGAATAGTTGGTGGATGGACCCAGAAAAGAAAATAAGAACAGCAACAAAAAGACAATCAAAGGGAGAAAAAGAGGCTGGAGCAGCAAGGAAATTGTGGGTTAACACTCGGCATCACAAGAACCACTAGAATCATATTCATTCATGGAAGCTGAAGAACTGGAATCCTGGAGAAAGAAATGGTGTTCTTTTCGGAATTAACAAATCCAACCCAATACAATAAAATGGGAAAGGAAAAGAAAACAGGAAGTCAAAGTAACTAGAGTATTCCCCACATCCTAGTCAACCAGACCCAACAAAATAAGATAGATGACCTCCATAACCTTCAGCTGTAAGGCTGCAACTACAACATTCTGTTTCATAGTAAAAAATGCCTCAGAAAACAGAGTATTAGAGATGAATGGCTACAATCACATTTGCATTTAACCTAGGAGGATTGAAAGTTAACTTTGGGCAACAATGATCTAGTTGACTTGGTCACCACCATGATTCTGTCATCAATAAGAACACCAGTGGGACTTTATTTCAGCATTCAAAAGCAGTTCACCTTGAGGAAACGGTGAAATTTTAGGGGAGAGTATGATGGATACCCATTAGTTAGTTTTGTAGAGGTTAACTAGGTTAGCATGGATTTGCATTGCAACTAAGTTAAGCATGGGTTTCAGTTATAAACTGTAGATCAGTAGATACCTAGGGGATTCTGTGATTGGAAAGCAGTACAAGGAGTGGATTTAGACCTCTAGAAAGATTTGGAACTATGTATCAATTCATAGGCTTCTCTGTAGTTTCATATATAAAAAACCATTTTTTTCTTGCTGTTATGATACCAGTCCTATCAATGTCAAACAGAAGATAGAAATTACAAGGGAAATGAGTGGCAATTAAAGCAAAATAACATAATAATCTGGACATTTCTACCTATTCCATGAGTCCACCGGTATAGAAGCTGTTTATTCAATAAGAAAGCTGTAGCTGCTGGAAGCCCAATAGCAAGTCCATACCTGTCAGCCAATGATGCTGCCTCCCCCTTCAATGAAATAGCAAACATAGGAGATTAAAGCACAGATGTTGCTCTTTAAGAAAAACATCTAATAAAGGTCATTTTGCCAATGAACTGAGTACATCTGCAAGTATGATAAGGATGAAAAAGGTGATAAACTTCCATATCTACCTGAAGTGTCATGTAATGTCCACCTCGTTTCAGAAAATTAATGCCTATCCGTTCTGTCTCAGGCACACCAATAGTATCCAAAACAGCATCAAACTTCCCTTTTATAGCCAATTCAACATCCTGTCAATCCAGAATGAAGTTATAAGAAAACCACTGATTTTCGTATATATTTATCTTGGATTGCATTTGGGCTTGGGGTTTATGTTAATTAGGTCTTATTGGCTCATATTCTAATCCTCAAATTTCACTCATGGGTAGTATTAGAGATTAGACTCTCAATCCTTATGGGATTAGGATTTATTTGTATATCTTAAGAGAAAAAGTTAAATTAAGATAAGACCTTAGCTGCCATTTAAATTTTATTGAACAATTAAATTAAATAGATAACCCATTTAGATTACTAATCCCCGATCGCCCCCTAAGTTCTTACTTATCCACATTTATAATTATTTTCATTAACTTCAAACTTAATATAAAAAATTTTGAAAAGAGAAGAAAAATCATCACGACCACATGCCAACAGTCATTTTCCACATTCATCAAAGGGCAACTATTTTCTTTTTTAAAATCTCTATTTTATTTCCTTTTCTAGCATCTTATTTTCCGTTTTTGATAAACCAGTATGCCAAGTATTGTTATTTTCCCTTTCATGATTTCTTTTTTCAAACAAAAAACTTCAACAGCAATCTGTCACAATTGAAATATCTGAACTAATGACTGGAAAAAAGTATATAAAAGAAGTTTCAACACCACCTCAGCAACATAATCAACAGCTTGCTCTGCACCAGCAGCTAACAATCTCTCTACGCTTTGACTTCCACAAGTAGTTACAACAGAGCATCCAGAAGCTACTGCAAGCTGAATTGCAGTCAACCCTACAGCTCCTCCACCTCCCACTACTAATATCCTTTGTCTGTTTGAGATAAGCTAAAGGATATAAGTGAGTGGAACGAGAGCTTTTAGCAAGCTGAGCATATAGTGTGTGATAAAAATACAAAGCAAATGAACAGAAAATAATAAGCAAAAATTAATTTTCACCGATGCAAATCATAATCTTATCAATATAAGCATACCCCTCACTTATTCTAGCTGTACATTTTAGTCCACGCCAAGCTGTCAATGCAGCAAAAGGAATGGCACTGGCTTCCTACAGGATTAAAATGGGAAAAAAGGAAGCAAAAAGCATAGCTTCAATGATCAAAGAAAACAAGGGAAAATCATAATCAATTGCTAAATGTAGAAACCACATACTTTGTAAAGTGTGAATTATAACAGTGACAGTAAAACCAATATATTGGACATACAGAGACAAATATTATTGTCATAGCTATCACTCTAGAGAGTTAAACGGGTGTACAAAATGAAAGCAATGAAATCTAATTACAGTATTGAATGGATCATAGTAAATTAAATCCCTCACTCTTACAGAACCAGTGCACATACTGACTGCAAACAGCTCCTATAGTCCAACACAGACTCAAATAAACCTAACTAATTAGTAATCATGACACTACAACATACCACATGAGTAAGTGAATCTGGCTTCGGAGTAACCTCATCCTCCGAGAGAATCGCATAGTCCGTGTAAGTGCCCCTCACAGCAGTGGGATGCAGAGCCCCAAAAACCTGTTCTCCCACACTCAACGACGTCACCGAAGCTCCAACCGCCGCAACCTCACCGCTGACGTCGCGCCCCAAAATGAGAGGCAGCAGCCTCTCGAAAATGGAACGCCCGTAACCGGCACGCATCTGAGACAACCAACAAGAAATTCTAAAAACAGCTCAGGAAATTCTCAACACAGTTCAAAAAATCCCAAAACACTAAACAAATCTTCACAACAGTTCAAGAAATCCTCAGAACAGCTAAAAGATTCTTCAAAACAAACAGTTCAAGAACATTTCAAAGGAAAGCAATGGAACTGCAACAGAACTAACACGAGCATCCAAGGGGTTGACGGAAACGGCGCGCGTGCGGACGAGGACTTCGTGCGGCTTCAACGGAGGGACTTGCACGTGCGAGCGAAGCTCAAGCAGGTGGGGCCCACCGAAGGAGGGAAGAAGCACGGCTCTGCAGTCAGAAACGTAGGATTTGAGACGGTGGTAACTGAAAAAAGAGGGCGTTATTCTGGTGAAGTCGCGATTGCTCGGAATCCGCATCTTCTCAGTGTTTGAGGGTGAATTTCAGAGCATTGAGATTGAGTTTGGATCTCAATGGTTTAGGGTTTTAGGGTTTTTGAAGTGCAACTGAGAGGAGTGTGAGTGAATGTGCAGCATGTTAAAGGGAGAGAGAGAGGGGAACGTGTCTGTGTTTTGGTCCGCAGAGATAGAAGCGGTGGTAGTTGCGTTTCGTTTAAACTTTTGGTGATACTCGCGCGGTGGGTCGTTACGAATACTTATTTGTAAGAAAAAGCGAGTCTGTCATTAAATAAATGTAATTTTTGAATGAATATTTGCAATATTAATTTTTATTTTTTAATACAATAAATTCTAAAGTTGTTCGTATTTCAGGAATTGTAAATTTAGAACCTAACATTTTCATTTTATCACAAACTAAATTAAGTAATATTTCAACATAACTTTAGATAATTCATCTTAAATCCAAACACGAGCTTAATTCAAACCATAGCATAATTTTTACTATCTATAAGAGAGAAAGGGCAAAACACAACAAGAGCATTATAACTATGAAAAAACTGTTTCTTTTAACTGTGTTTGGAGTCCAAATTTAAGCAATACAACAACAAGCATTAAAGGAGTGTCCATGACCAGATGTGTCCAAAAGGGCATACAAATCTATGATCCAATTTCAAAATGGTTTGCATTTGAAGCATCTTAAATCTTCTGCTTCTTTTTCTGCTTCAATTTCCTTTTCTTCTGTTTGAACCGAAATTGATCTTTCATGCTCTTCTCCCATTCCTTCTTATTTCTTTGGTAAAGCAGCATAGCAGCACGAGCATCTTCTATCTGAAACAATATGGTTGTCTTAGACTTTTGATTTCATGTTTTAGAGATACAGCAAGCTGACACAACCCAACATGCAGGTTTGCATAAACGAAAAAAAAAAATCAAACTTATGAGAATAGCACAAGCTAGTGCAACTTTTAGCCTAGAAAGACAATTGCCATTTACTCAACACAGTAATAGTTTTATTGGTCACTGATCACACAAATGAAAGGAGGGAAAAGAAGGTAGATAGACTAACTGGGCAGTGCTCTCCTGTTTGGATCGTCACACCAAGTTGTTCGGCAGCAAGATGTCGCAGTGCTCTTCTGCTACTTGATCTACTTAATCCCAAAGGCAAATTTATTATAATGAATGTAAACCTAAAAAAGATAGGTAGAAGCAATTAGGTTTGACAGAACCTTAGAAATGGTTGATACTCGGAGGTATCTCTTGTATCCTTTTTGGGATGACTTAATAACAATGCCTGCACAAGTACAGTCCAAATCTCCGTTTTAAACACCATAGGCTGATAAGAAAAATATACAGACAAATCAAGAATGTGGAAGAAAATAATCACTCAAATGCAGACCTTAAGGTCATTGGACAAGGCATGACCAACAAGGATCCTTCCGTTGATCAACTCTGACACTTTCTTCTGAGCAGTCCAGAAATCCTTTGCTACAAATTTAATTATCATGTTGAAATTTGTGTTAGTTTTATGGCATAAGAATCATACAAATGGCTAGGAAACCTGGTCTTCGTAGTTATAGTAAAGCTATTATGGCTGTTTTTAAAAATTGAGACATGCTAATGGCTGAGCACCTGAACCTTAACATCTAATACTAGTGTCATGGCTCATTTTTTTCAATTTCAGTTGTTTTGAGGAAAAATTCATAAACTAAGCTTTATTTGATCAACTAAAATTTAGTATAGGATTTTTATGAAAAATAAGTTGTTTTCATGAATCTGAAACTCGTGATTATTTTTCCTTTCAGCTTCATACACACTCTTACGCTTATGTAAAAGCTGAATTTTTTATATCAGGAAAAAATAGATATCTCCAAATATTTTCAGCAAATATATGCAAACAAAAACTGATTTTGATAAGAAATCATTATAACAATAATTGATTGTTGAAATAACCAGTTGTCCTAAACACACCATCCCACCAAATAAGCCAGATCACTACTAGTTCAGGAGTAATACAGTACAGTACAGCTGTAGAAACTTTCGTTCTAACAACTTGATTTGGACCAACTAAGGCACTAAACACATGCTTTGCTTTGGTTAAGTCACTGAAAACTCCAATCAAAGATAAAGAAAAAAGAAGAATCAAGTTGAAATATGTCCGAACCTTATCAGAAAAAAGTAAGATGATATCCAAAATTTTGAAACTCGGCAAGAATTGTCCAAAGAAGGGAATCTTATATTTCATAGCCAAACCATTCTCCTCTATTCATAACTAACAACATAATAGGCAAAAGATTCTCTCATGAAACTTGATGCATAGAAGAGTAAATAAATTGTGACTCCAAGAAAATGAAAAGTTTCAAAGAATATAATGAAATTGATGTTTCTGCGAGGAAATTGAAATGTTGTATAATTCATATCATTGGAATTTTCAAGTTCCAAAAAGTTCAATTGTATATAAAATGGTAGACTGTTGAGAAGAGAGAAACCAAGAAGGTATATGATGAATTCCATGCCTCTAGAACACAGCGGAGCAATTCAATTTATAGGGGAGAGAACATAATTACATAATATTCAGTTACCGTATTTAAGGCCAATAACATAAATATAGAATCATTCTGATTGATCATAATATCATCAATTATTGTATCTATAGATTCTAACACTCCCCTTCAACCTAAAGCAAGGTGGTATACACCAAGCTTGTCACATATGTCATTAATCTGAAATTTTTACAAGAATAGTGCAATTTTGCACCAATTTTACTAGAATGGGCAGATTTGAAAAAAATTACAAAAATGGATAAGCCATGCTAAGCACTACTTCACTCTTCAGGAGTTATCACACATAAACATGATTTCAATGGCAATTCAAAATTTAAAAAGAAGTCGTCGTCTGTCCTAACAACTTTCATTTTGAAAAATCTTTGAAGAAGTCATGACTTTGATTTATGTTAATATGCTGCTAAGCTTATTCTTTTAAAGGTGAAGTCCCTATACGAGCAGTGGTTGGGATTTCTACCAGCCAGGACGGGGATCAAAGGAAATTCAATTAAATTGTCTTGGTTTAACAACTCATTTCAACAACTGCCTAATGATGCAACTGACGATGTTATAGCTCATCATGCTCGAGCGCACATTTTAACACTGGTTGGAAGCTTATTGATGTCTGATACCCCAGGTAGAAGAGTACATTTGATGTACCTCTTATTGTTGGCTGACTTGAATTACGTCATAAATCATAGCTAGGCGTCAATTATATTGGCATGTCTGAATCATGTGCTATTTTGAAAACCATTTGTCATGGTAACAACAGGTAAATAACAAGTAGAAAGAGAAGGAAAAAGATTTACTACCAGTTACATGAGCCATGGACCCAAAATCTAGGACCCAGGGGCTCAAAGAGTGAGAGATTCCAATAGAAGAATTACCAGTGTGACCAAAGAAAGCAGTGGAACTAGAGAGCTAACGGTCCCTGTACTATCGAAGGAAATCATTCAAGATCGTAAGTGGTATTTTGTTACTGGAAGCATATTCTACAGGAGCAAATTGTGCAAAAGAATCGGTAGTAGAGTTTACCACATTAGTTGTTTTAAGGGGTCAACCATGTTGAGTATAACATTAATCAATGATGTGACCAACTTTGAAGCAACAGTCACCCTTGAATCGTGGCCTATGATCACCATTGTTTTGGAGAGTGTGACCATGATCACCTCCCTATGAGATCATGATTGAAGAACCAGAAAAAGGTAGATGGGATAAAGGTCGAACTAACTGTTAGAATTGATGGTTGCTTTACCAAGAATGCAAGCAATGAGGATCAAGCAACAACTATATTAGGGTAGAAGGAGATCCTAAAATCTAGTCCTGAACCTGATGATAGTACCTTGCAAGTAAGCCATACAACATATATGGGTAAGATGATTCTCCAATTCCTTGTGAAGGGTCAAAGCACGAGGCAGAAGTTCACTAAAATCATAAAGACCACTTATACAACCCAAATAGGTCAACATGGTTCTATCAAGTGTTTATATCACAATCACATCCATGAGATGTTGACATACTCTATAGAAATTTTGCAATTCATTAGTATAAATTGACTTGGCCTGTGTCCAAACTAATTCACACATGTCGTGGGAGCAAAAAATCTGTTTAACAGAAGAATGAATAGTAGGCTTGACGACATCACAAAGTTGAGCATAAATTTCACTACATTTAGACTCGTCTGGTTCAACCACAATTTCTTCTTTAGTAGTGAGATATGGTCAAGATAATCTTAACTCTTGAGCCAAAGTTCAATGTCTAAGGCCTAAGAATCATAGTTATTGTCATCCAACTTGACAGTTCATAGCAGGGTAGTGACAAAGTTGGTGAAAACAAATGCATCAAGTTTCGGAGTCATCATGGCTCAACCTCAGAGAGAGAAAAATAATCAAGCAGTATGAAAAATAGTCCGACAAAGAATAACCATCCAAATAGAGAATAGCTAGTCAAACATCGAAAGTCAACCAAATAGAGGATAGCCAATCAAACAAATGGTGCCCGATGGAAGAAAGACCACAAATCCAGAACCAACAATCAAGGAGCTGGTTGCAAAAAGATTTGTCGTCACCCCAGGCACCGCTGCATGCAACAGAGCTGGTGGCAAAGGTGAAAAGTCAAGCGCGGGATTTTGACACATGAGTTGCCCAATGGATGAGCGATGAGCAATTGTTGAGGTTGGTCATCGTAAGGCAAGGTGAAGCCATTGGTGGTGGTCGACAATCAAAGAAAGCTCGTCAGAAAGTAGTTGACAGTGAATAGTGACATTGAAGACAATGAACTATGAAATACGACAGGGAAAAAACATAAACCTACAATCACATAGCTTCTAAAAATTTACCCATGACCAATGAGCCCATAGGGAAAGCAAAAAATAGGGTCCCCTTCTTGTTAGGTTCTGGAAACCAAGTTGAGAAGAGAGAAACGGAGAAGGTGTATGATAAATTTCATGTATTTAGACCATAACAAGGCTATTCAATTTATAGGGGAGACACATAATTACAAAATATTCAATTACCCTAATTTAGGCTAATAACACAAATATAGAGTCAATCTAATTGATCTTAATATCATTAATTGATTTTAATATCATCAGTTACTATACTTATAAGATTCCAACATATCTACACGATTCTAACATAAAATAAAAATATCAAACCTTTTCTAAGATCTCGAGGCCTTATGCCACTAATTTTAGTGCGGAAGTCAACAACCCGTTCAATTGGCCGAACAAACTCGTCATAAATAACATTTCCCCACTTATTGACCTGCCATCAACTGAACCAATATTAGAAATAAAAGACTTAACAAGGCAAGGGGAGATGAACATATTAATGATAATTGTAAAAAATCCTTATGCCAAAGAAAATTGGAAATTGATGTTTAGCTGTTTAGTGTCATCAATGTACATGGGAGAATATGATGGAAGGCCAAAATTCTGCCATAAAAGCGTGTCATTGGGGCTTATGGCACTGCCGTAGCCTCCCTACAAAAATTGCCAATGAGTTGGCAAAATATCTGCCATGCCATTCCACCATGGTGCCACCATTTAACAACATTGGTTAGGTTTTTCTCTTAAATGTGAAATTATAATTCCACTATGTAGGAAGTCTTGAAGTTATGCATTCTTACATAATGCAGTTAGAATTGATTTGGTTTCAAATATATACAGAATGTAATGTTCTTGATGCTTTCAACCTAAATTTTTATGTACAAAAATAGGCCCCCAAAAAATTTCACACTATTTTCATAATGTTATCAAGCATGGGTTCTGCATTGCATGGAAATTAATAGTGGGATTTCATTCAACTAATGCCTAGCTAACACTTGCACAGTTGCACTTAAACAACGTGTTTATTATATAAGGTGATAATATACAGGAAACAAGTTCTTGTGGCCCAATATAGTAGACAAGAGACTCAAACAAAGTCTGGGAGAAGACAGTCAATGATGACATAAGTCCAAAAAACATCTAATCCAGTTTTTTATTGGGTCTATCACAAGGTGTGGCCCTCCCTACACCCTCTGGGGGGTGAGACTAATTTGCACTTAAAGAGTCCGATGGTGTAGCCCAAGACATTTGGTACTTCCAGTGGTATTAAAAATCTTCCATTGCAGGTGAAGTCCACTCATGTGGAGCTCACATCAATTGAGCAACACCTCATGATTAAACAAAAGACAACCTAAGTATATATAACTATGGTATTGCTTCAGGCAAAAGCATGTTAGTCTACAAAATCGTAAGCATTGTGTTGGGAATGAAAAAGTAAAATACAACACTAATCCATAGTCCAAAAAACATAAATTGGATTACCATGAAAAGGGAAAAACTTGTAAGTTACAAGTTAATATTCGCCAATCAGACATTCTTTGTACATTGTAGTGACATGAATTAATCAATGTAGTAACATGAGGAGGAAAAATCTAAAGATAATACACAGATGATGGAGAGGAACAAATTAATACCAGAGTTACTCTTCCAAGAGCACTTTTGTTTCCTTGACCAACACCAACCATTTCACAATCCATGGCCACTGCATCTGTCAGACTGCCAAATGGTTAATAAGTTAAAGGATATTGAACTTTAAAATGAGCAGAAAGCTCCATAATAACATAACACGCCTAGTTAGGATCAATAACTTCTATAAAAGAAAAAAACAAGTTCTAACTCAAAATAATGAAGTATTAAACTCTTGTTCAGTTAATCGTATAGATGCAACTCAAATTCACTAACACACACACAAAACAATAAAAGACAACCAACCCCCATTCCTAAACTACAAAGTAAAACATAAAAATTCACTGTAGTCACCTTGAATCATCATTTACAGGAGTAAGAGGATTAATCTGACTATCATTGGATTCCTCATCTGGTCTCTCTTTACGTTTGCCTGTAAGAAAAAGAAATAAAACAAAGAAAGTCACACACGACTACACTATTTTCAAGGGTTCACCTCTTTATACCAAACAATGCAACCCAGAAGCAAAAATCAATTTTTTTACCCAATATTGATTCTGGGGTATCTTCATCTGAACTTTTGAAGGTCCTTGAAGCCTTGGAGCCATTCAGCTTCTGCACATTAACAAACACCAATAAATTGATGCAGAAACATGAGTATGTGGAATAGAAGGTAGAAAGAAGAATAATAGAGGAAGCACTTGTTGGAGTTGAAGCCAATTGGGATTCAACTGAGTTTGCTTCGGTTTCTTCATGTGTTCGCCGCAAATGTGCGCCTGCTTCTTCGCGCTTCACATTCAGGGTTCCCGAGTTCTAAAGTTTCAAGTTCAAACAAAAGAAACAAAATAAGAGGCAAAAACGGCGTCGTTGTGTTTTTAAATATTTGAAAATTAGGTTTTACAAATTATATTAACGAGACCTTCTTAAATTTGATTTTTATATGATAAATTTTAATGTGATTTTCATACATAAATTATATTAATTATTATTATTATTTCAATATACTTATTTATGTAATTGAAATTATAATAAATAAATATATTTAAAATACATTATATTATATAAAAGGGCGTACATTATTTTCAAAATTAATTAAAAAATTAAATACCATCATAAAAATGGAATCACGATAATAAGTAGCATAACTTCTTTCATTCCTTTTTAATTCTCAGTTTTTTTATCAAGAAACATGTTTTTATTTCTTATTTTTAAAATTTTAAGATAATATTTTTTTTTCTAATTATACTGTCAATTTAATTGATATGAAGAGAAAATTGTGAAAAGTCAAAATAATATAATAAGTCCTCCACTTAAAATTACATTAAAAATTAAAAAGTTAAATAATTTCTTGAGTTTATGAAAAAAATCTTAAAAACTATTTAAAAAAAATGAGAGGAACTAATTGGTTTTAAAAAAAAAAATGACTTAACGCCCCCATTTGGAAATACTTATCTCAAATATGGAGATTTCTTTATTTAGTATAAAGAATTCATGTTTCTATTTTTTTTCTTAATTATATTTTAAAATTTGAGCATTTTGAATCTTAAAACTATTAATAAGTAAAAAACAATAATAATAGAGAAAACATATCATTCCACTAAAAATAAATGTATATTATTTGATAATATAAATTACGTTCTTTTATTTATTTATTTATTTATTTTTGCTTTTACATAAACATATAATTTATGTTACTTTTCAATGTTATTTGCATTCAAATTATAAATTACCCATTAAATCTATAAAATAATATATATATATATATATATATATAATAAAATTAAAATTAATATAAATATTAAAATTTTAATTTATTAAAATAAGGTAACATAGTTAAAAGGTAATAGTGATAACTAGATTAGAATTTATGATTTTATACAAATTAGTGAAAATTGTGATTTTATGCAAATTATTGAAATCCTTCTTTATGTGTTCTTTTACTTAACATTAGTGTAAACTATCATTAATAACTCATTAGTGTTGCAGAATCTATATGACTACTTTTATTGATCTCTTCTCTAATAACGTTTTTGATATTCATAAAATGGATTATAATGGAAATGTTTGAGTTACTTAGGACATAGGGGATTATTGTGGCATCATTTGTAATAAATGAGAGGTACAGTAATTTTGATAAATAAAAAACCATAATTATTTTTATTTAATATGATTTAGTAGTTATAAATTATAAATTCTTGAATAATGATTAAAAGTATTTACTTTAACTTAATTTTTAAAATCATTGTTTATGTATCGGTATTAGATTTAATTTTAAACTTTTATATTTTTATATTTTTTTAATTTATTTTGTTTTCAATTTTACAAAAATAAATATAAGTAGAATATATATATATATATATATATATATATATATATATATATATATATATATATATATATAT
>Ga0099824_1004650_pt1 | contig 19691 bp, 8 predicted proteins | sample SiratrowhiteBW_FD_76837 | JGI IMG/M metagenome (GOLD analysis project Ga0099824, IMG submission 76837) | Root nodule microbial communities of legume samples collected from California, USA - Siratro white BW | ecosystem: Host-associated > Plants > Roots > Nodule | place: USA: California... | reverse complement strand
TAAAAATAAAAAATATATATATATATATATATATATATATATATATATATATATATATATATATATATATATATATATATACATATATATATTATGGTTAAATTCATAATCGCACTCCAGTTTCAATTTAAATTTCAGTAAAAGTTTAAAAAAAGTTCGAAATTCAACAGTACAGTCACATTAAATAAATCACAGAAAGAAGTGTCCTAAATACAAAGGCTATTGTAAAATTATTGAGCAAAAAAATTAACTTAAGCATCTACAAAATTTTATAAATCTGCTGATAAGTTGTAATTCAGATTTTTAAATATGTGAATAGACGTCAATATAATATTAAAAGGTAAAGGAAATACTTATTCAATCTTTAAATGTCCAAATTTACATTTTATAATATACTTATTTTATTTTGCAAAGTTACATGTAATTAAAATACAATACCACTCCTCATTTCTAAATTTAACAGAATTGAAGAATTCATACATCATGTGATCATGTAACTACAGTAAATTTAGCTGAACTTTTAATATTCTTTCTCAAAATTTAATTACCAAATCTTTCACTATTTCCAAAATGCCCTTAATGCAACGGTAAAACAACAAAAGATTAAACAAAATAAAGTTCAAATACTTCAATAATATAATAAAACAAAGATCATTTCAATTTATTTAAATTTAAAATACCTCAAGAACAGAAATTAAAACATAAGGCTGAACTTAGAAATAAAATAGATCAATCGCATTTAAAACTATCAAAATACTCTTTATTTTTTTTTAGGAACAAAATTATAACCTAAAGAAACTACATCAAACTTATTCTTTAAATGACTTATTTACAACCGAGTTACACTTTACAAAGACTAACGACCATTCATCCCAAAAACGCGAATAATTCATCCCAAACATGAATCAAACGGATTGGGCAAAATCAGGTTTATTTGTATACCAATTCAAAAATGTTACGTCCCATGTCTGAGAAACTAATATTACTAAAAAAATACAGATTTGACTAATAGCGGTGAAAATGCAAAATCAATGCAAGAAGAAAACCTAAATAAATGTTGCAACTAGCTGAATGTGGCAACAAACAGGCTAATGGTTGAATGTTCAATTCAGATAGGCTGTGCCACACATCTCATCCCATTATGGATTATGGGTGGTACGCAAAGAATGCACAAATTATCAGAGGAATGAGAACATGCATACGGAATAAGCCAAGAAATTTTAGCGTCTCCAATAAAACTTAAGAAACCGAATATCCAGATAGAAAAAACAAATGCTCCTCTAAATGCCAAAACAAAATTTAAGTATAAATATTAGTAAATGCAACAGGAATTCTAAACAAACAAAAATTCATTATGAGCCAGATCAAGCTCCAACTACTTCAGTTGCTCCCTCCACTACTGTTTCTTCAGCAGGTCTGTCAACCTTTGTTCCAACATCTTCCGAGTAATCCCCGTGAACCTACAAGTATAAAACACAAATGTAACATATCACAATAAATTACCAAGTTTTAAATCACCCGATTGAGCACTAAAAATGGTAAGAATGTTCTCCGAATATTGCTTCATTCGTCAATAACAATGGTCAACAATCAACCGGGAAAGAACAAAAACTTTATAGGAAATAGGGATCCCATTAGTAAGAAGCACTTTCGACTAAACCAGCTGGGAGATACCGCACAATAATAAAAAGACAAATAAACAACGCTTGACTGAATGCTTACGAATATCATGAAATAATTGAAATATCTTCCATTAAACAAAAGAACAAGAAGGCAACTAAAACTTCAAACAAAAAGGACATACCTCCATCAATTTTCCAAGATCAAACTTTGGAGCTTTCAGGATCTTGACTTTACGAATGAACACATTCTGTAGGGGATAGATGCTTGATGTTGCTTTCTCGATCTCTTTGCCAATCATCTCAGGGATGAACTTGCGGACCAGTTCTTTCAAATCACAGGCTGTTGCCTGGTTAACCATTATCTCCCTCATTTTCCTGCGGATCTGAACAGACAATGGTGCGTTTAACACTGTCAGATATGTAACCCATCCACCCCATGAACAATATCTTAAACAAAAGAAACCAAGAGGACAAGCTTTCAGAAAAGGTGTTCCAAAAATTGGAAGGCAATTTGGAATAGGAGAACATGTGCTGAAGTGCAATACTACGACAAACAACAAGCAAACGGTGCTATAACCTGGTTCAACTCCTTTAAATTTATATTACTACCTTAGGTACAATAGAGAGAAACGCAATTAAAACATGTTCAGTTTAACATAATTAATACTGGAACATAACCCTGTATATTTAAAAACTAAATTTGAACAAAACATTTTTGCATACGTCCTCTAAGGAGTTTGTACCTGTCTAATTTGGCTCGATTGTGCATAGCAAGTCCTCTTCACTTGGTTACTGCGCCTCTTGGTAAAGCCAATGCAGAACATCCTGAGGGTGTAGCTATCAGTGGTCTTCACATCTACATGAGCTTCGATCAAAGTTTGCCATTTTCGGACCAAAGACCTCAGCTTGTCTGTTGTGAAATCCATTCCCTAAAAAGATAAATTCCCAATTAAATTGAAATCATCTGAGTCAATAAGGCTGTACAAATTAAGCTCAGCGCCATCATTACCCAAAAGTTTGTCAAAACATTCTTTCCTTGAACATCCTCAGCTCTCAAACGAATCTTCTTGAAGGCATGGTCCTCATCCCCCTGAAGATCAGCCAATGAGACCTCAAACACTCTGTGCTTGAGTCCTTCAGAAGCAATCTGTTATTAAAAAAGTCATCCCGTCATCATATATATAATAACCCCACGATATGTTCAGCAATTTAAAGCACATGCACACAGAATAACTCTACCCAAATAATATTATAACTACAATACTCCACATCATGGACAAAGTCAGAAGATAAACAGAGTACAACGACTAGCCCACTATACCAAAAGAAAATACTGAATACGAAATCTATAAAACCGAGATTTTAGAGATACATAACAACCAGATATAACACCCAACTTTTCATAATGCAAATCCATACACAATTTTACTTTTTTTGTCTATATGAGTATATGCAGATCCAACCCCGCAGCATTTAACCCTAAGCCCCATTCCATCTACACAAATGAAACTGTATACCTAGACAGATAAAAACAGAGTGAAAACATATATATAGATAGAAACCTTGGTGCCCTGGGTACGACTGACGAGGGTCTTGCCAACATTCTTGACCTGGAACACAGAAGGGGCCTTGATATCGTACCAATCCTTCTTGGAAAAGGGATCGGCGCTGTGGATTGATGGAAGGAGGAGTTAGAAAAAAGAGATTGCAACAAAACAGTTAAAGAGAGAGAAAAAAGGCGAAGGAAAGGGGCACTAACGCCTTCTTCTTGCCACCCTTCTTTCCCTTGGAAATCCTCTTATTCTTTCCGACCGCCATAGTTGCTCTTCTTCTGCTGCTTCAAGGTCTGGTCAGGTCAGGTCTTCTCCGCAGCCGTAAGAAAATGCCTGAACCCTAGCTTCCTCTCTCACTATCGCTGAGAGTCGTTACTCCATCTTATATTCCTTAAAACCCTTATTGGGCTCGGGCTAAGTCCACTCAAAGAAGGAGAGCTTCTTCCTGCGCCTCCTTTATATCTTCCTGCACCTCCATAGCGTATTTAAAAGTCAAATTTACCCTTAAAATAAATTTAAAACCTAAAATCATCCTTCACCCACTCCATCCCCAATTTAAATTCTGTATATTCTTCATTCACAAATTCTAAGCAGCTTACACCTTCTCAATTCACAAATTCAGTACAATTGTGTAAAATCGAATGATAGTCGGTAAGTGTTTGATTTGACTTATTTTATGTAAATAATTATTCATGTTTATTTCTGTGTTTTTTAATAATGGATTATTTCCTATAACAATAGACCTGAAATTGTATAGTTTTTTTTTGAGTAATTTGTAAGTCTTTATATTCTATTCCACTTCTATATATCGGATGGGTATATTTAGAACACTTCTATATATATCAGATAGGTATATTTAGAACAATACGTTTAGATTGGAGAGTGAATTTGAAAGAGTGGATTTGAGATGATTTTAGATGAAAGTGTGTGAAAAGTTTAGTTGTTTGGATTAAGGAAAAGACGGTAAGATTTGAATATAATGTTTGTAAAAGTCTGTGAATGATGTGATAGATATAATAATATTTTAATTTTTAGTATAATAAATTATAAATTTATTCTTAAAACTAAAAATAAAATTTAATAAATTTATTTAATGTAATTATTAATATTTTAAAAATTTTATGAAAATATTAAATTAAAATTTAAAAAAAATAAATTTAATTTATTATAAATTATATTAATTTATTAATTAAAAAGATTAATATATTAAAATATAAAATTACAATTTTTAAATGATTTTAATAATAAATTTAAAAACAAATATTATTTTAAAATAAAAAATTATTATTATATAATTTATAAATATTTATATTTATTTATTTTAAATTATAACTATTTTTATATTATTATTAATTGTTTTTTAATAATTATTATATTATATAATAATATATTAATATATTATATATATTAATATATATAATCAATTACGTTGAAACTTAATCAATTATACATATATATGTATTAATATATATATATATATATATATATATATATATTAATATATTATTATAATTATATAAAAAAATGTTTTATTGAGATTTTTCCTGCAAATCTTTGATTGAGAGCGAAAGAAAGTTTTGACTGATTTTTTTTTTGTTTTGATGCATTGGATTTTTAACTTTCCACTTCTTTCTCTGCTTAATAAGTTTCCATCATTGAAAATAAGCACATTCTAAATGATCACTCATACTATGATTTTGTTGATAGTCTACCAACTAACATTGATAAATTATTCTTTTTACAATGAAACATTTAGATTAAATTGTTAATATTATGTTATGATTTGGATGAACATGTATATTATTTTACTTGACAACAACTACTGGATTGTTAATATTGTTGAAAGTATATTATTTCTGACTAATATATGAATAAATGAAGATCACAATTCACAAATTATTACCTAATTTAAATTTGAGATATTTATTTACACATTGTATTGAAAGCATAATTTTCTTTCACTAATATAAGTAATTTTAATTTATAATGGTTACTAATTTTGTTGAATGTAATCTTTACCATTAAATGAAAATATGAAGGAGGACTAATAACTTTCTTTATTGATATTCCAACACAATGAACAAAATGAAAAGAAAGATATATTGATATTATGAAGGAGGACTAATAACTTTTTTATTGATATTCCAACACAATGAACAAGTTATAAAAAAACATTAAATAATGTAAATGTGAATTTTGAAAACACAATATATAAAACAAAATTATAGAAATAAATTAAGTTTTATCATGATTCATTTAAGTTAATTTTTTGAATTTTAATTGATTCCACTAATCAATGAAAACGTATAAAAACAATTTTCACATTTGGATTTAAGCAGAATATTCAACATATATAATTACAAAACATCTTTCTTTTAGTAATTTTTTTTTTTTTATGTTTGGTACCAATAGTTTAATTCACTCTTTTTTTTACAACTTTATTAATGGTATTTTAGTATAACTAAAAGTAGATAAAAATTATAAAAGTTAATTGCAAGTCGTATAGATGGTGCTATTGGATGTGAAATTTTCTTTAAACATCATTTAGTCAGTTTGTGTTGTGTTTTGCACACTACTTTATTAAAGTATTTACACAATTTTGTACAGATCAAATTAAAACATGTTAATTGTTTAAAGGATGATACCTACTCAGTTTTAGATGCATAGGAATTGTGCATAACTCATTAACTGTCTATGTTTGACTGTTAACTGTCTATGTTTGAATGTTTGTTCTTAAATTACTGTAATAACAACAGATACAACACCTGTAATTGTTACAAACGTTAACAGACATGTAATTGAACTTATAAAAGTTTATGAGTAGGAACTGTGAGTGCACTAAGTTCTTCACCCGCCATTGGATCCTAACACGACACGACACTTACCTAAAACTAACACAACCTTAGAATTTTGAGGTTTCATAAGCAGTTACAGAATCGGATTTCAGATCATCCAAACTGGGAACAGTGGTGAAATTAAATTAGATTCATGTTGGGGGTAGTCAAACTCAACAGTACCTGAGTTTTGCAGGTAGCTACTTTCTTTAGGACCATTTTGAACTCAACTTCCTCACATGGACCAATCCTCATTCGACACGTAAACCTAACTACCCCTCACCTTTTCTCCCTTCTCTCATGTCTTCACTTTCTTTCCTTCCTTAAAGTCCCATCATCTCATCACAAATAATAAAGTCTCCACCCCATTTCCTCCCACTCACGTTCTCCCTCTTCTTTTTCTTCCTCCATCAACAAAATCAAGTTAAGTGCAGTTCATCTTGGCACAATAAGAACACATATATAACAGTAGTATTATTAGGCCTAGGGCATGCTCATGGCTCAACCAAAAACTAACACCAGCTTTGAGAGATTGACAGAAGAAAGGGAGCACATGCTGCAATTATATGACCACATACCTTTGCCGTGCGTTCTCTCTTCTCTTCTTGTCAATCTCCCTCCTTTTCTTCCACCCAGTTCTTGTTCCTCAATTTTCTTCCTTTCACTGGCTCTCCATCACCAGTTAAATTTCTTGGTGGGCATGTAACTGCAGATCGAGTGAGCTTACTGTCTCCTCCTTATGAATTCTTCACCACTTTCCCTAGCCTGTTTCTAGTTTCTCTTAGCTTTACCTAGATCTTACTAGTTGTAGGAATAAGGATCACATGATGTAAACACCGAAGCTTATAAGATATTGGAAAAAAAGACAGAGAGGACAGATCTATGCGAAAATTGAACAAGGGGAGAAAAAGATGAGTATGTTAGTGTAAAAGTTGAGATGCAAATAAATAATCATGATCATTGTTATTATGTGTTAATCAGTGGATAGATTTTTATTTTCACTTCGTTTCGTTTGAGAGAAATAAAAACACATAAATGTGTAGTTGTAAAAAGATACTAGAATTCATGCAAAAAATAGCTGGATTTTTTCTTCTGACTAGTATTTTCATTCTGTTACTTGTATATTTTTTTCTTCTCTGAATCTGGCGGAGTGAATGATGAAGAGTTTCTGATAGGAAGGCGCATTGAGCATGTGTACCTAAAATGAAACACGCAGAAGTAGGTTCTTGTGTTTGATTACTTAAAATAGCTTCATTATAAAATGTTACATGTATGCATAGTATATAGTTTTAACTATTGTTGTTTTTTAATTATTTACACTTGTAGCTTGAGCGGGTGACTTTGAAGTTTGGATGGTTTTTCTCAGTTCTGAAATAAAAGAGAATTGCGTGGAGGGAGTTCCTAGCTAGGTGAAAGGTACTTTTGATAGTGAGAATATACTCGCCGAATTCATTATTATTCAAACCCAAACCCTTATTTTGGTTTTGTACTTCCCTTGTCCGTTATTGCCTGCAGGACTGTTTTCCAGATTTGCCCTTCCCTGCTTGAGTTTACCTATTTACAAAGATGGTAAGTATGTTTTGCAGTTAGAAATATAAGCATATTATCGATCCATTTCGATAGAAGGAAGTTCGTTACTTATTTGGATAAGATTTGATTTGATTTAATTGGTACTGATAGGAATAATTTATTATTATTGACCATATAAATTACGCATGATATGATATTATATATATATATAAATAGCATTTTAGTCTTATCTAGTAGATTTTTCTGTTATTTCGTATTTCAAAGACGTAGCAGTAAATGAATGCTAAGTAGGTAGGCTATTTATTCAAAAACAATTTTTTTTTATGAGTTGATTTAGGAAAGTTTTCTGGATTTATTATTTCACTTATTATCGGATTACTGTTATATCTTTCGGTATGAAATATATATGTTTGAATATGTAAGTTGTTGACTCACTTCACCTAATATATAAGTGAGTATCATCATTATTTTTTAAGCTCGTTTTCATTAAACTCACATTCTTATTATGGTATAGAAAAGTTGACTAGTTACATAAATTTTTTATTATCTCTTTTGAAAAATTATTTCTCGAAATTACAAATACAAGTACTTTTTGGTAATGATATCACTAGTACACTTAATATCTTTCCTCCAAATTATACATAGAAAATTATTAGTATCTTTCCAACAACATGATTTTGAGAGAGTAAGTTTTCAGGACTATCTCATTTCTTTTTAATACAAGCATTATTTTTTTTATTTATCATCTCATCAATTAATGATACTTACTAATGTTCTTTATATGTCATCTTTTACTTACAAACTACTTTATTCTTTTTATGGTTTCAAGAAGTTAATGAGAAATTGATTTGTCAAACTTTAAAATTCTCCTTAATTTTGACTTTCACCAATGTAAAGTTGATTATACCTTGTTCACCTTCACTTGAGATCACAATTTTGTTGTTATTCTTATTAATGTTTGTAATTGTTGTGGGTGACATTAATTGTTATGTGATGGAGGTTAAGTGGGTCAAGTCACGATCAAATCGTGGTACCTAGGTTGTCAGACTCTTATATAGAAAGAGTTACACACTGACCATGACCATTGACTATAGCTTCTAACCTAGTGATAAGTGTTTGATCTAACAATTGGTATTAGAGCCAAAGTCACCAGTTAGATTCCCAACAAGATAATTACTGATAATGAGAGATTATTGTAAGTGACATCAATTATCACGTAGTATAGTATAAGCAAGTCAAGTCACAATCAAACATTAAAATTATTAAAATAAGATTAATTAGTCACAAATTATATAAATAATTTATTATTATTAAACATGTGAGCTACATATCACATGTTATTTTTCAGGAAGATTGTTTTGTTTGTGTTTTATCGCTTTTAGCTAGATCTATTTGCTTAATATATGTACAATAAGACACTACTTTTTGAAAACAACTTCTTTCAATTGTTATAGGATTGCGTTACAATTGTCGAAAATGAGATCATAACTTTCAAATTGGTGAAAATGTGCTGTATGAAGTCTCCATAAAAAGATTAACGAGAATTATCAGTTAACGATGGTCTTGCTACTTGTAGATTAAGACAAAATCATAAATTAATCTAAGGAGAGGTTAACAACCTCTTTAGTTTGCAGATGGCTTGATCAATACGATTTCGCACTCTAAGGAGAGGTTTTTAAGTGTTTCAACTATAGAAAACGCAGATTCTGTTTTCTTTCACAATATATTATTTTAATAAATTGAAGTTTAATATTTACATTAACTTTAGATATATTAACTAAAAAATATGCATTAGTATTATCATTATTCTATTTTGTTATCATATTTATAATAATATATAATCTATATTAATATAAAATTCAATATAAAGGATACCTACGTGATATATTATTTTAATTGCTAACAATATATAATGAGATATATTTATTTGGTGTTAATTATAATGTTATTGCTAAGTTTCTCTCCACTGTTTTCTCTCTTATTATTACCTTTTACCTAATTTTAAAATATTATTAAAAATAAAATAGAAAAATGTATACATTAAACTAAAAAAATCTATATATTATAAATAATTGAATTTTTAGTATAATTAAGTTGACATTTTTATTCCTTGAATTTCTAATTAAATGTATAGGAAATTAAAAATAATGTATTTGATGTTTTTTACAACAAGGAAATGATTATATCTTTTGTTTTAAGTAAAAGAAATATATGACCATTCGCAAATTAACGTATTAATTGTTAACTTTGTTTTAAATTTATTCTGAAGTTTATTAAGGAGACATTATGTGTAATGACTATTTAAACCCATTAAATATATTTTTATTTCTGGAATAAGATTTAAATTTGTAATAGTATTACTTATAAAATTATTAATTTAACTATTTTTATTTATTTTGATAAATTAAGTCCTGCACATGCATACCATTTTATCTTTTACAATGTTCATCTTAAATATATTTTGCTTTTTTTTTGTATAAATATTCTTTTCAGCTTCTTTTACAATGTTCTTTTTATATCTATAAAATTTTACTTATATGTAAAAAATTATTCTTAGAACAAATATTTGTTGGTAATTATCAAACGGGCATTGATATGTAACAGCTGATGATAACAGGAGGTCTCATAGGAAAATGAATTTATAAGGATTAACTCAAAAACTTCATCATTTCAAAGAGAAGTATTAAATATCACTTTCTTCCTTCTTTGAACGCAATAACTGATATCAAAAGTGATAATTTATTTATTCTCACATCATCTTTGTGATTAAGATCAATCATCTTAATTAGGTATATTTATTGATATGAAGCATGTGAAACTTTGAAGTGTGAAAATTCTGAGAGTTTGTGGCCCTGCACCCTAATCTGCAAGCACTAAGGTGAATCAAATATTTGAATGGAAGAAACCAAGTAAACTTTGAATTTGCTTTTAATGCACTTTTTGGTATAGAACTAGCCATACTAAGAAGAGAATACTTGCACTCAAGGAATGTGATGATGAAAGTTTGCTACCCATATCATAGGTTAAAAAATATTAAATAGTTTTGCCATGTAATTCTGCAATATTGTTAATTGCTCACATAATCAACACAAATAAAATTGATTAAGCTAACTCTATGTTAAAAATAAAAAAATAATTTAAAAGTTGCATATATTAAAATTAGTGTCAGTTAGCTACACACTATTTTTATTTAATTTTGAAATTAGTATTTATTTAAGATATTATCAGTATAATTGGTATTAATTTAATTTAATTTAATTTAATTTAATTTTAATATTTATTAAAATTAAAATTAATTTTATTTATTTTTAATATTTATTAAAATTAGTGGTAATCTTCTAATCTGTTTTAATTTAATATTTATATTTATGTAAGTTACCATTCTTGTATTCAATATTAATTTACTCTATTTTTATTTTTATTTAAGTTATTTTCAACTTAGTTAATACTAATATAATTTTTTTTAATATTTTTTTAAGTTTAGTAACACTCAGTTGATAATAATATTATTTTTAAAATTTATATCTATTTAAGTTAATATCAATTAAATTAATACTATTTTTATTTATTTTAATATTTATTTAAATTATTGTCAATCAATTAACATTTATATACTTTTTTAATATTTATTTAAATTTGCTACAGCTAAATTGACATTAATTTTGTAACTTGTGTGTCTATGTAACTAAAATTTAGTATTGTAGATAAGTTTTAAATATAAGGTAGATTATAAAGTTATATTTTATGTTTTTTTAGTTGAAACAAACAAATTATTATTAATAATCTATTTATTGAAGAGTGTTAATTTACATGTGGTAATTTATGAATAATAAAATTGAGCCCTAGAATTGGGATTTCATCATTGAATTACATTTTAGATAACCAATGGATTATTTTTCACATCCAAATTTTAATTTGTGTCTAAAATTTACTTCTTAGCCCATACAAATCATTTTCTAATTGAGATGGTTTACATGACATACTAAAATCTATCTACTCACCTCATATTCACGGCTTGCATCCAATTTCTTACTAAAAAAATTAACAAATAGAATCTCTCAAATGTGACAATCACTACTTTCTTCTTTCATATTATTTGACAATCACTACTTTCTTCTTTCATGTTATTGATTCATATGATATTTGAAGAGTTGATTAGAATTAAGAAAATATTTCTCTAAGAATTAAGGATAAGAAATATAAATGGATCCTACTTATCAACATATCAATTTTTTAAAAGTCACCATATGAATCTTTTTTAACCAAAAAGATAAAAGATAATTAATGATAATTTCTTTATCGGAATGAAAGGGAACACATCCCTGTATTGTACCAAACTGGTAGATAAAATCTACTTATATCAGCAATCAAACCAACATCTCCAGCAATCAAACCAACATCTCTTAGAGCATAAGTGATCCCTTTAACCATATATAAGGTTCACTATTTTAGTTTTAATGCTTAAATTATTTTATTTATCACTAGAGTTCAACATTTCATTCTTTTATCCTTCCATTTCATTACAATTTCTTCCATGCTAATCATTTAAACTAAGACCAGAGAAATAATGAGTTGTGCAATGTTTTTTTCACACCACATCTTTGTTATAAATGTATAACAATTATATTAATTTCAGCTGAAGATATTTCATTTGTGGACCATAATTGGGCTTTTGTTGTCATTATTCACACTTAGAGGTTATGGAAACCTAAAGAGTGGAAAAAATTAAAAACAAATAAAATAGAAAATAAAATTGTTTGAACTGAATGGAAAAAAATTAAAACATAAAATTATTTGAATTAAATCAAAAAATAAAAATAAAATAAGTAAAAAGTTTGTAAAAATATACGATTAATTTGGAACAATATAAAAAAGATGGTAATTGATTTTTTTAATGAAAGACCTTACATTACATTTGAGTAAAGACAATGAAAATGTGTTATAGACATTCATAATTAATTATGTTATGCTTATGCATAATAATTAGGTAGACTCTAACACGAATTACATGGGGTTTAGAGAACTATATAATCCATAATCATAATCCATTATATAGTTTTTTTAGATAAACCAAATCAATTTTCAAATAACATTATTGAAAAAGAGGAATATCAGACTCATTACAAATCCTCTCACTTGTGGGGGAAAAAAACAAAACTGTGACGTATTTTCATTATTATCACTTCAAATCAATAGAAGCAAGCTAATTTGATATCTTAATTTCTGCACCTTTAAATCCAAACCAACAGTAATGCAGCCTAAATTATTATTTCGTCAATAGTTGGATTAAAATCATTTTTATAAGAAAGAAGTATAATAATAAAATTATGGAAAAATGTATTATGTTTTTTTGTTTTTAAATAATGTTTGAAAAACATATAGGGTGGTGGACATTTGACAGTGGTCACAGTCAAAATAAAGATAATATAGAAAAAGTGATGTATATTTTGTTGACTCGAATACAAATGCAAATGGGTTGCATACAATGAATTTTGAAGATGACATATATTTCATATGTAGTTATTGAAGCAACCCTAGAGATGGAACTCGCTTTGGCCTATGCAAAGAAAGTTGATACGCCCTATCAATGGCGTCAATCTATAAGGCTGGATAATTGTTCCATGGGATATGTTTCTCTGAAGCATGAGGAATGTTAGTTATGCAGTGGTCACCGAGTATTGGGGTAAGGAATAGTTACTTACCCAGAAGACCAATATTCATTCTCTTCAAATTATTTGTCCACTTGGAAAACTATTAAAAGGGTGCTGCAGAGAGTTGCATTTACCATGGAAGAAACTCAATATTTGAACTCAGGTGGATTATTTAAGAAAAAACATAAAATCAATTCGGGTGCATCAATTATCGGTTTTAAATATAACGAGTTAAAAATAATGATATTTGGATTCTCATACTAGGATACTATTAGTAAAAAAAAGAAAATTATATTTGTTATAATTTTTCATCTAATAATAAATATTCGACTTAATCATTTTAAAGTTACTGTGATAAGTTTAATTTGTAATAATTCAATTGTTTGAAAAAAATTGTTAATATCTTATATGATTATTTTATGATATAAGTTAGATGAATCAAGTTACAATTAAAATATTTTATTTTTAGTAGAATAATTGTTTAGAAAAGAATTGTTGTAAGATGGATCAACTCTCCTATAATGTAGATTAGATGAATTAAAACAATACTTAGATTTTTACAAAAGTTAAAAGATCCAACATTGACGAGTTATAAATAAATTATGGAATTTAAATATATATTTTTAAATAATTTTGAAGACAATTAGTCAAAATGATATCTATAAATTTTTTAGAAACATGAGAGTCAAAATGAAAATCATTTTAATATAATAAGGTTATGATAAAAGGTAAAACAAATATATCATATTTTTCTATAAAAAATAGAGATTGATATAACCATCAGAACTTGAAGTGTCATAATTGTGTGTTTTTGTGATAAGGTATTGACAGAAGTTGCAATCAAATAGATTATTCTAACAATATGAATCATAATATATGATAAATCTATGATAGATAGAGTTTATTTGAGATAACAATTGGACCAATGTACAATTGACATGCAGTTTAACAATATATTGGATGAACTTCAAAATATTGAAGTGAAACTCAATAATAAAGAAAACACTTTGTTTATTCTGAATGTTTTGTAGATAAATTTTGAAAATTTTATTAGTAATTTATAATGTATGGAAAATAAACGTGAATTAAAAATCATAAATTTATCATTACAATTTTAGATTCAAAATAGAGTTCATATATGTTCATGTTTATTATATAAATTTGTTTATGATTTATTAATCTAAATTATTAAATGACTAGAACTGGATATATTAATTAACCAAACTCAATAATTATTTAAATTATTCTATCTTTATATTTAAAACAATATATAATATATATTTTTTGTTTTAAAACAAAATATAATTTATGTAGAAAATTTTATTGTTTTCTATCATTATTATTTGAGGAGTTATATGAAAATAATGATTATTAATATTTTTTTCTATAATCATATTGTTTGGTTATTTAGTATGGAAGGTTATTAAATTATTATTATTATTGTTTTATTTTTGGTAAACATTAATCTCCTTCCCCACAAAACATAAACGTTATGAAACTAATTTTAAAGTAATTTTGAAGAAGTTATAACAGTAGAGTGATTTTGAGAAGGAAAGTGTGTTGTGGTGGGGATGGAGTGACAGAAGGGTGTGTGAATTTGATGGACACACAAAGCCAAAGAAAGTTAATTGCAAACTGCCATTGGTGAGAGGAAAGTCAATGTTTTTTTTAATTAAAACCACTGATTCTTATGCACAAACCGCTTTCTGTTCTACTCTCACTCCTCCTCCTATTTATGGGCCATTTTTTCAGGATTTCATAATCTCACACTCTTAAGTGCCCACCATTACCCTTTCATCATTCATATTTATCATATCAGCCTTTTCCATTTCCCTCCCAGTTTTTGTTTCACTCTCTCCAATTGAAAGGTAGCAAAAATCCAAACCACCCTCCTTTGTTTGTGATGTGTGATGCATGTTCCTCTGGTCCCTTGATCACGACCACTGAGACCCTCTTTGCATGTCGTTTTTCACTCCCCTTTTGATTCTATTACCTCAGACCCAGCAATTGAGGGTGACAAAGCCGGGCAAAAAGTCACCATTTTTATTCACTTCTTTCTTTATTTTTCCCCTTTTCTTCTTCCCCAGATGAATGTTACACTGCTAGCATAAGGGGGGTTTCATGGAAATTTGTTCCCAATTTCTGGCTTCTGACTCTGTACATGAAAGTGAATTTATTTGACTGCACTTTTTCACATGTGTTGTAGAGTCTAGTACACTAGTTGTAGTACAAGTCTCCAACACTGCAGATAAACATATAATTGTTTTTTTGATGTTTGCTTCTCCCAGTTATGGCAGTGTCCCTTCAGGTGATTACTACAATCTCTGTGCACACAGTTACATTTGTACATGTATAACCTAAATGTTCTAACTTTTTGGGATGGGGTTTTACCATTCTGATTATTTTCATGTAGGATCAAAATGAACTTTAGTGGTAAAGAGATAAACTCAGAACATCTACTGTTGATTGAGAAGTTCTGATTTTGATGATGGCGTTTAGTAGTTCCTCATCGTCTATACCAGAGAAATACAAGAAACTTGTATCATCTTTCTTCAGTGCTCCTAAGTTATTCGCCAATTTCACATCCAAAGTGTTCTGTGAAACTGAGACTGTGGTGAGTCCAACCTCGATACTTGACAGTAAGCCTTTATGTGGGATCAAAAACCCTTTTAGGTCAGAAACAAACAGTCCCAGAACCCCTGTTGGTGAACACAAACGTTGTTGGGATAAATTGGATTCAAAGGGTCTTGTTGATGCTCTTGTTGATGACGATAAGTCTGGAGAAATGACAGCAAAGTCACAAAGCAGAATGATTCTGTTTGGATCCCAGCTTAAGATTCAGAATCCTCCACTGCCTCATTCAACAGTCTCTCCTTCTCAATCGCCTAAATCTGTGTTTGGTTCTGCCAATTCAGCCTTTGAACCCTCCAAATCTTCAAGAGTTTTCATGGGGTCTCTCTCTGCTAGTGAGATGGAGCTTTCAGAGGATTACACTAGAGTCATTTCTCACGGGCCTAACCCAAGAACTACCCACATATTTGATAACTGCATCGTGGAGAGTGGCTGTTTTGATTTTGGATGCTCCTCTTCTTCCATGGAAAATGTGTTTCTTCCTCCTCACACCAGTTATTCCACTGAGAGCTTCATGAGCTTCTGTTTTTACTGCAACAAAAATCTTGGACAGGATATGGACATCTACATATACAGGTATTTGTTTTTTGTTTTTCTGTATCCATCCATTGTATTAATTTAAACAATTCTGACAACCTTTTAAAGTTTTGCTACTTGTTTGGAAGCGCATGTCTAGTTAGCATGTAGAATTTGGATGTGAATTATCAGAAATTTGAAGTGTTTGCAGACTGCAAGCTAATTTAATCTCTGCATAAAATTTAAGGTGATATCATAACAGTGATATCATAACTGTTGACCACTTGATGGACAAAGTATTTTATACTTCCAACCCCTTTTACCTTGGCTTCAGATCAATTGGCAGAGTTAAATTTGATATTATGATCATAATGGATGTATAATTTATTGACTTTCATCTTTGGCTGGTCCTAGTAGAATGTCAAGACATGTTTGATTTACGGAAAACACTCTGATGAAGTTTTTCATAGTTGTTTCTACTACTGTTTATGAATTAGAATTTGAGTTTTATCTGAATAAGCTGTATAACTAAAGTAAAGTTTATATTAAATGTTAACATGAATCAGTGAGTTGAAATTTCAATTTGGATTAGAGAATGCCAAAGAATATTTAATCATTTAATCCAATATCTTATAAACTGAATCTAGTATTTGCATGTGGTGATTGGATAAAAGACAGATTTTGAACAAAATTAAGTGAAGATATGTTGGCTTGTTAATCAGTGGAATGAGCTTATGAGTGTAGTTGTGTGGTTAAAATTCAGGGGCGAGAGGGCTTTTTGCAGCTGTGAATGCCGTGACGAGGGAATGCTGTTGGAAGAGGGGATGAGCAAAGTGAAAGCTGGAGATGTATAAGGGACATAGTTCAGTTCCTTTCTACTAATCTAGCTTCTTTCTTTCCTTGCTTTGCTTTAAAGAACTTATAATAACAACTCTTTCATTTTTGTGAGTTGCTTTTGCATAGATTCATTTTTGGGACATAAAAAGTGGTCCTCGAAGATCCTGGATTCACTGTTTCTATCTTTCTGGGTGGTAGTTCTGTAGAAGGTGGAAACGATTGAAAATGAAAGGCTGAAATACTGTAGAGAAGATTTTTATGGAAACCATGAATTAGGAGCATCCTATTTGGCTTTGCATTGCTGTTAAAGTTGTGAACAGTAACAATACATACTATAATTACCTCACTTAAGACCAATTTTATCGTGTTGATTAGATTTTTGAGGGTCTTTGCATAGTGTAGCAACATTTTTTTGACTGCATTTGAGGAATTACTCTGCCAAATTAGAAGAAGCCAAGTTGTGGTTTATGTTGACAAAAGAAGAAGACACTAACAATTATGGTGGTACCTTCATTTGGTTGATTGGTAGTTTTTGTACTCAACCACATTTTGTCTTTATGGTTCATGTCCCACCACCAATAACTTCATAATCTTTCAATTTTTCACGTGGTAAACTTTATAAGCGTTTTCCTTCAAATTACTCATCACCTCTTTTACAATTTTTACAAACCTCACCAATAACCGCCCATCTTTACATTTCATCTTTAATATATAATAATATTTAAATATTTCGTAATATTTAATTTCGTACACTTCATTGTAGTATTAAAAAAAATATTTCTTCACACTTTACGTCAAAATAATTGACAATAAGTTACTAGAAATAATTTTTAAATTTGAATAAAATATTTAAAATTATAGATGGCATGTAATTTAAAATATATATAGTTTTTTAAATAGTGCAATTTTGTTAAAGTTTTAAAGATTAAGAATGTCAATTTTGGAGTTCAAATGGGTGAAGTCAGGCCCAATGTTGGACCATGAATCAGGTTCCTCTAAAAATTAATTAGGTTGGAATGATCCGAGTTAAGTTAGGTTAAATTCAAATTATGTCATATTAATTTGAGATAAGGTTGATCAAGTTTGGACCCAAGATGGACAATATTAGATGGATTGGGTCTATCTATTCCAATAAGTTGGGTTGTACATAATTATCTAACTAAGTTTCAAATATAGTATAAATTAACTTATAGTTAATGTGAAATATTTAGAGATTAATTTATAACTTAAAATATTTTAAGAACTTGTACGATTCTAAATGATTTTTAGGAGTTAATTGAAATCTTATAATATACAAAATTATTTTAATCATAACTTTAACCTACTTTATGTAAGTGTTTTAAGAATGAGTTGGAATTGGCTTGTGAGCATGGTTAAAGTAATAACTCTAATTGGGACAAACAAACTTATCAAAAGCACTTATATTAGAGAGAAAAGATCTAAAATGATTTTTATTTTTTTTATAAACTTCATCCCATAAGTTAAAAGAATAAGGTTATAGAAAAGATAAATGAAAAAAAAAATATTATACATCAATTTATCGATAAACTAGTTTTAATTTATGAAAAAAGTCATTTTTTTTATATATAAAAAAATCCTTATAGAAAGGCTTGTTGAATGATATCTATAATACCAAATGCTCACTTTGTCCTGATCAATTATTTGTTGCCATGGAAACACATGTCCTGCAAATATTCAGATAAGTTTGTTCCCACTACCAAAACCTGTTTATTTGATAGTTCTGAATTTCAGAAGTTATTGATAATGTCTCAAAGGTCTCTGGTCCACGAAGTTATTGGTTCAAGAAATCAATTTGTTTGTTGAAAGCAATAATTGTTTGTTTTCTTGTGTGTTACATAGTACATCAATCCTCCAACAATTTTCAATTGCTTAATTCTAAACTTGCCAATTCAATATGTTGAGGTGTCATTTTTAATTATTATTTACGTTACTTTATATTTAATTACTTGTTTTAACTATTATCTACAATTTTCTAGAAAAATAAAAATAAAAAATGGCCTGAATCAAATTAACCCATTATTGATGTTCTATTCAGGTTTATAAGCAAAAATGATCAAACCAAAATTGAAGTTTTTTTTTTTTTTTCTTATCAAATTTAAGCAAGAATGAGTTTAAACTCTAATTCTGGACCTCAGGATTTTTAAAGAGTTTGCATGGGATGGACAAATTCTTCCTCCACCCCCATACCCTCTTCCTGCACCCCCATATAATTTTTTTATTCCATAACTGCCCTTCATGAAATTACATAAATACCCTTCCTTTTGTTTTTTGAAATTGTGAACCGGATGGGGGTGCATAAACATCACTAATTGTTAATAAACATCACAAATTGGTTACTTAATGCTTCTATGAAGGATTAATTGAAAGATTTTAAATAACGAAGGAACGGAAGTCGCGAATGGCTTACCTAAACCGGACGAAGGTTCTCTTAATCGGATGGCTAGCTAACGAAACGGCTGAAGGAAGTATTTGGCTCACTAGCACAGCGGGGAGAGC
>Ga0099824_1004649_pt1 | contig 19693 bp, 19 predicted proteins | sample SiratrowhiteBW_FD_76837 | JGI IMG/M metagenome (GOLD analysis project Ga0099824, IMG submission 76837) | Root nodule microbial communities of legume samples collected from California, USA - Siratro white BW | ecosystem: Host-associated > Plants > Roots > Nodule | place: USA: California... | reverse complement strand
TCTTTTATAGTTATTTTTATAGTTATTAATTTTTAAAATTTATTTTTGTTTATTTTTATTTTTTTTTTTTTTTTTTTTTTTTTTTTTTTTTTTTTTTTTTTTTTTTTTTTTTTTTTTTTTTTTTTTTTTTTTTTACTTTATTATTACTTTACATAAATGTTGACAAAATCCCCGCATGTTGTTCCACTTTTAAAAAATGTTTCTTGCCTGCTGATAATTTTTTTTTCAAGGATATGTGGATGCTTTTTTGCGTTTTAACATGGAAGAAAGTGTCCCAGAAAAGAGTAAACAGTGTGTTGCTGGCAAAATGCCACATTTAATTTCAGTTCTGGTTTTTGAAATTATAAGATTTGATCCTGACTTCTGGATTTGAGGACTAGACTTTGAGTATTAAAAATTTAAGATTTTGGAAGTGCTGACTAGAATCAAAGATGGGTTATATTTGGTTTGGTCCCGAGTTTTGAAATGATAAGATTTGGTCTTGTTGCTTATATTTCATGAACTTAGGATTTTGCAGGGGCTTTATGTGAAACCGATGTATTGAGCCAAGGTTTTGTCTTTTCGTTGTGGGTGGTTCTGGACTTCGGGTTTTTTCACGTAATGTCATTGGTTGTTTCTTGATGAGCATTTTTTGTTCTTTAGAGAAGCTTGAATTATAGAAATTGAATGGCATGCTGCAAACATATGCCTTTTGGTTAAGATTCTTTGATGCCTTGGCATCTTTTACTAGTGCTTGTTTATTATTTTCCTAAGCTCAATGGTCTTTTCATCCCTCTGCAAAGGCACTCTAGTGACTTGAATGTAGTTTATAATGTTCATCTTGGCTTGTGTGTAGGAGTTTGTCCTTTTAAGACTTCTTTTCTAAAAATTAGACTTCAGAATTTTATGGAGAGTGAATACTAAATGACCCGGAAAACATGACTTATCAGAATTTAATGAATATGGAAGATTTTGAAGATCAGTCTGTAAGTAGTACATTTAGTTTTGTTGCATTATATTGTTGTCTATACCGTTAATATTTGTGATGGAAGATAATTTCTTACTATAAAAAAATATTATTCAATCCAACTAAAATCAATTCGCAGATCTGTAGCCAAAAGAAAAGAATTGTGTTTATTATCCAAATTTTTTGGCTTTCTAGCTGAAGCAGGTTTTACTACGTTAACCAAGTTTTCTAGCTAGGAACTACTTGAAGTCCAAAAAGTTGGATTGATATACTTAAGAGGTTTGATCTGATCTGTAGATGATAATTGTATTGCAGATGTGTGCCATTTAGATACAGAGATGGCGATGACTGTGGGGATTCTTCTGCAAAGATTGTTGAAGTGCTTATGATTAATTCAACTGGTGGACCAGGTCTTTTGTTTCCGAAGGTATGATTTTGGAATGAGAATATACTTTACGTTTGTACTTTTTCGTTGAGTTATTATTAAGTGCCCTGCACTTGCAACTTACACTTATAGTTTCTACAATTATTCATCAAGAATTTTCTGATGCATTGATTAGTTGAGGAACGATCTGAAACAAAAAGCCTTTCGTTGCTAAGGACTGCTTCATCCTGACTTTTCTTTTGCATCAATTTCATGTTCATGTAGTTTTACATTTCTCACACAACAATTTTCAAACCTATTTGGGATGAAAGGTACAAAAAATTTGGATTGGATCCTTGTTCATAAACCAACAGGGTCCTCAGAAAAATACAGACACAAGTGGTTTTTTCTTTTAACTAGTGGACCCAATAAACCCATCATGGTGGGTCTTCACACAATGAAATTTGTGTCTATCTCTCTAACAGGACGGTCTTGCTGCACAAGAGGATGCCAATCCATATGGTTTATTGTGTCAAACAGGGTCATAAAGATTCTAATTAAAACTGTATAAACAAAAACTAATGTAGTTTGTTTCCTTTCGATCATTCATGCTCTTTTGGTACAGGGAAATTTTCATTGGTTGTTTTTCTGCCTTTGATATAATCATAATGGCTTCTTGGAAAGAAAGAAAGAAAGTTCATAGCCTTGGGGCTTGCTATTTCACACATTTAATATGCAATATAGACAGTTATTGTTATGCACATGAAGGGTTTTAGGTCACCTGGTGCATACATGTAGCTGTTATAATCAGTTTGCATGTTTTCAAGAGGTCCCACCCTGCTTCAATCTTGGGTATCTGGCCTATCTTTAAGAGAACTTTGACGTGCCTGTAGCTTTATCTTGATTTTTTCACTAGGTACTTGTTTTAAAAGGATAAGTTGATGGAATGATCTTGTTGTCTTGTTCAACATACTTTAAAAAAAAAATTCGTACATGTCCAATGGGTATGAATCATCAATCACTAATTGAAAAGTAGTAATTTGGCCTTTTTGGATAGAATTTTTTAATACAAAACAGAAACAAGTGAATTTTCCTCCACTAATCTGAAAGAAGATTACAAAGTGAATAAGGTTCTGGGGTTTTTGTCATCCTAATTTAAACAGAACAAAAATTAGGTACCTTATATTGCACACTTTAAAGGCCAATCTTTAGGCATTTGAATAAATTCAAGACACTAGTGTAAATCTGTTGTAACAACCTATATTGAACATATTGATGAGACAGTGTTATTTCAATTGCTTAATATGCCTTTTGATGAAGATTTTAGTGCTTTCATGCAAATTTATAGCAAGGATCTGCTTCTCTAAATTAATGTCATTCACATAAGCTGTAAATTCTTTTTCTAACGGCTCCTGAGTTGAGATCTCGTTTTCTGATGAGTGTGATTTTGCTTTGCTATTGAAGGGAGGTTGGGAGAATGATGAAACTGTTGAGGAGGCTGCTGTAAGAGAAGCTATTGAAGAAGCTGGAGTTCGAGGAGACTTAATGGTGCAAAGCTTCTCCACATATATGAATTAATTTAATGTTCTGATAGGAACCGGAATAGAAATGGTAAAACAAAAGTAATATTGATACCAAATTAGAAATATTTCCAAGTTATAGAAACCTTCTAAGAGGTAAACAATAGAAAACAAACCAAACAAATAACAGAAATTATAGAAACCCTCTTCTAGGGAAGAGCCAGCTTCTTCACTCAGCCCTACCAACCCTACCAAATATTCCTCCTTCTAATAAATTCCTTAATACCTCTCTAGACACTTTTTCCTCCACATTGAATATTTTTCATCTTTCAGTTTTGAGCAAAAATATATGATGAGTTTGGTGGAGTCTGAAACCTTTCATTCTTAACTTACTGATCCTTGAATCCCCTACTCTTCTGATTTGATTGAATATAAGTCTGCTGGGTGTTTTTATGTTGCAGTTTTGCAGTTTTTATTTAGATGGATTATTGCTAATCAATGATTGATATGGTTTCTACTTGGTGTCAGGATTTTCTTGGATACTATGAATTTAGAAGTAAGACCCTCCAAGATGAGTGCAGTCCAGAAGGCTTATGTAAAGCAGCAATGTTTGCGTTATTTGTGAAGGAGGAACTTGAGTCATGGCCGGAGCAAAGCACCAGAAAAAGGAGTTGGTTAGCTGTGTCTGAGGCGCTTGGAAGCTGCCGGCATGCATGGATGAGGGATGCCCTGCAATGCTTCTGTAAATGGCATGAGGAGTGCAATGGAGGATCAAGACAGCTCTAGGGGACAATGATGGAAATATCAGGGACATGTTTTTGGAAAGATATTTCCTATGAGGATGACATAGGTTGTCGTTGGTTGTCTTTTATTTTCAAAACTAGAGAGTAAATTCGAAAACCTTTTATTTGAAAGAAGAGATGTTTGATGGTGAAATTTTGAGGAAGAGTTTTAAAAGAGTGAAGTGTTATGATACTAATAAGTCTATGCAGGAAGTTTTTGCCTTAAAACTATTTTCATTGAAAAGAATTGCTAAATAAGTTAGCCTTTTTTTTTTTTTTTTAAGAACAATGAAATAAGGATTAAAAACTAGGTTGACACTGGCCACCCAGTTCCTACAGTCTCCATAACATTTAAAAAAAGCTCGAAATAAGAACAATTATTTTTACAGTAACTGAGTAAAAATTGTATAATTAGAGGACACTATGAAAGAAAACTATATGAATTGAATTATACATACTCACGTAATCAAAATTTTCTTTGCTTGAAAAGACATGTGGAATACCACATGACCTTGGAATCGGGTAATGCTTATTCGCTATTGCTCCGAACAAAATTTCGGAAATCATTTCCGAAAGTTAATTTTTTTTCGAAGTTGAACTGTATTTTGGAAAAAGTTTTTTGAAATGTAAAAATAATTTTCGGAAAACATCTTTCTAAACGAAAAAAATGACTTTCGGAAATTGTTTTCCAAGTCATTTTTGCGGCACCCCTATTTTGGAAAGTTTTTTCTGTAACTCAAAAAAAAACAACTACGAAAAATGTCTTCCAGATTTTGTTTTTCGGAAACAACTTATCCCACATCAACACTTACCATACAAAATCAAAACGCTTAAACTAAAACTCACTCACCTCTAGTCATCAACGGCAAAAACTCAAAAAACAACTACGAAAAATATTCCAGAAACGACTTATCTCACATCTACACTCACTCATACAAAATAAAAAACGCTTAAATCAAACTCACTCACCTCTAGTCACCAACAGCTCACCGGAGAACTCTACACCGCACTATCATGGACCACCCACCATCAGTCCAATCACCACAACACCTCTTTCCTTTTAATAATATGTCAAGGATAATATTGGTAATTTAAAAAAGTGATGTGGTGCAGGAAGCAATTGACTGCTTTTGCTTCCTAACGGTATGATTACTACCTGCACCACATGTTAACAATAAAAAAATTAAAGGTGCACCACGACGCTGCTACCGCTACAGTCATTACCACCACTGTTTCTTTTCCTTCTCTCTGCATCCACATCGCCATTATACCCCTGTGCTAGGATTCGTAACGATGATAATAACATCAACAAGGATTCGCCTTTGACAGAAAGACGCCAGATATGGTGGGACCAGAGAGAGAGCAAACGTTAGGTGTGTTTGATTCAGTGGAGACTATATAACAGCATGTAGCTTTGTTTTTTCTTTCCAGATTGTTAATTCAGAAAACTTCTAAATTGCTCAATTCTTATGTTCCTAGATTGTTCAATCTAGACACGGTGTGTAGGATTCTGGAAAATTTATTCCTCAAGATTTCGCCGTCCAGAAAGCTTGTTCCAAGAAGTTTGTTCTGAAAAACTTCTTTCAAAAGGTTGCTCCAGCAAACATCTCATACGTTCCAAAACTCTTGTTTGGAAATCTTATTATAGAAGATTTGCAAAAAGGAAAAACCAGAAGTCACCACTGAAATATACCATGAAGGGTAGAATGGTCATGTTCAATGTTAGGGGAGTGTAGATAGTCATTATGGGGTGCATGATGTAAAAGCCGACCTGTGTGCTCACTAACTGATTCTCCATTTACAAGAGTTGCCTAAGCAAAAGCAAAAATGGTCACAACCATAATCATGATGCTTTGCCAAATAAGAAACAGTAGGGCTACCGGGCACATAAGATGTATAATGGAATAAATTCTATTTAAGAATTATGCAACTGCATAATGGTGAGTCAAAAAAATGCATTAAGTTGACTGTTGAGTACAATTTGTACAATATGCAATAAACATACATATGATGATATACACCTCAAAATCTGGGACTACAAACTTGTGAGTAATGAATATAAATGAGCCAAATGCCTTTATATCTCCGCACTCGGTCAACAAGCAAATTTTCCTATCTCCACAGCTTCAATTCTTTCACTCTATTTATTAACATCATCAATATATGTGGCCAAATGGCATTCCAACCTTCACAAAGGAGTTATGGTTCAGAGCACATCCAGTAGCAGAGCGCATAAAGCTTTCCACTTTGCACAAGCTCAGCCCAGAAAAACATAGGCTAAAGAGCTAAATGAGAATATTTAGTTATGGTACAACCTTACATATTCCTAAAATACCATTATAAGTCCTCATCAAGGGCAATATCAGCAGGATCTCCTATCCAGGGCCTCCCTTCCCTCCACCGGAATTTTATTCTTAGTTTGCCATTTGCATCTACCCCTACAACCTGTCCCTTGCTGGCATGTGTCTCCATTCCCCATCCCCAACGTGGGGTCACCAGTCCATCTCTGATCCTTACCTTGTCAGCCACTTTAAATGGCCTAACCCGTTCCATTTCCCATGCCTTACAAAGCCATAGCCTCTCCATAAAACAGAAAGCCACCCAAAGATCCTCGTCCTCCATTCGATGCACAACTCCAATGCTTGAATGACTCACTTCCCCCCAATGGTGGGTTGGGGTTGAAACCGATGCTTTAACCCTTACCCAGTCACCAATACAGAGCTCCTTCTCTTCTACCACCTCCACTTCTGATGGGTCCAACATCCATGCTCTGGATCCTGCTGGAGTGTATATTCGAAGCTTTCCATCAGCATCAATAGCCTGTATGGTCCCAAGACTAGCATGGCTATGCCCTGACCATCCAAATCTTGGTTGCTTCACACATTGTTTCACTCTAACCTTCTGTCCAACAAAGAGTTTGTCAAATCTTTCAAGATGTGAACTAGGTCCTACCCACTTTTCTTGCTCCCCACAAAATCCAACAAAAATGCTTCTGTCCGATTCATCTCCTTCATATCCTATTCCTTGAACGACACCAACACTACCTGGCCCAATTGATTTCCAATTATTTGCATTGTCTGTCAATCTCACCCACTCTCCCACTTCGAACATTTGTTCAATCTCAAGGTCTGAAGGATCACCTCTCCACAGTCCTGGAAGTCCAAAAAATGCAACCCTGACTTCTCCATCGGCATGAATACTGGTTACAACCCCTTGAGATTCAGGCCGAGCTCCTCTCCAGCCCCACCTTGGTTCAACCAAACCAGTTCGGAACCTAACATACTGCCCAACTTTAAAGCTAGGAACCCTTTCAACATCTGTATAATGAGTGATCCACTTCCCTTTGCGAAAACAGCAAGCCAACTCCAAGTATCCAGAATCCTGTACACTATGCACAACAGCTAAACTTTCCCTCCCAACACTATTCCAGTCATAGCTTGGTCTGGTTCCCAGGCTTGACTTTGAGCGAACCCAATCCCCAACTTCAAATCCTGAAAGCCGCTCTGCATCTCCAGGAGAAACTTTCCACAGGTTCTGCCTACCAGTGACCCTCACCTACAAAGAAACCAGCAAAATCAGCTCTTGTATATATTCTCAGAATGAAATCGCTAACGCCATTGTTCAAGAAATATTTTATATGTAGTTTGTTTAATTCCTTAATCAGAGCGGTCAATATTTTAGTCTAATTTTCTCATAATTTAGGCAGGGACTCCAGCAAAGCTAAATATGAGGTCGTTTTCTTAAAATGACATTTGCAAACTTGTTATTTGTCAAGCACGATGTCACCATTTGTGCAGAAACTACAGCCATGATGGCAGGCAAATTCTTATACGCAATCCACCCTACTAGGCGGATAAATTTGGACAATTAGTAGTTGCTAACTCATTTAATATTATAATATTTTAATAATTGTCTACCCGTTACTCAAATTTGATGGCATCACTTCTTAAGTTTAAACCACCCATACAGATACTGATAGAAAAGATAGAATTTCATGTTACAACTGGGCTTTTTTCAAAGCTTTGCTGTAAACTTTAATTTCTGCCATACAGACAGCAAAATCCCCCCAGATGAAGGCTACTTTCTAGGCATATTATACAGCATTATAAACTTTACACACCTACCTGACACTATCACTACTTAACAGTGTTAACCGAAAACAGTAGGTCCGGTGTAGCAATCTAGTTATGGAAGACACTTCAGAAGTTATAGTTAGCTTAAAGTGATTGAAGTTGTAGAATCATGCATAATATCTAGAAAATACAAATTAAACTTACATTGAGAGCACCATCCATGTCAATTCTCACTACTTTCCCAACAGTAGCTGGTGATTCATTTGACCACCCAAGACGCGGCTGAGTAACTGATGGCATCACATGAATTACTTGTCCCACCTCAAACGGAGGAACTTTCTCCACATCAGTGACTGAGCAAGAAAAAGGCTTGCTTCTGAAGCAAAAAGCAACACCCATATCGCCATCCTCCTCCAAGCAATGAATTACACCAATACTATTCCTTGTAATATCTTCCCATCCATATTTTGGAGAAGACACTGAAGCTTTCACTCTTACCCAATCTCCAACCTGCTTTGGCCAAATGGATAATTAAATAGGGCTACCCAATAAGACATCCGACATTAAATGTATAGAAAGAACAAACAAAAAGTATCAAATAATCAACTTCAACAGAAAGGATTACCTTGAAATCTTCCACCTTCTCCATATCCGATGGATCAGCTTGCCATGGTATGGGTCGATTTGGTATTTCTATTATTAAGAGACCATCATTCTCAATCTCACTTATTCTTCCAACACTATGATGTGTCTCACCACCCCAAGCATATCTAGGTTCTGCAACAGATCGTTTCACGCATACCCGATCACCAATCTGTAAGACAAATTTGTTAATAAAGTCGTAGACAGGAGACAAATAAACGCCACAGAATAAAGTTATACCGTAAAAGGAGAAACATGCTCCACTTCCTCTGGCTCACAATGCCATGGATTTGGAAGATAACTCAGTTCTATTAACAGACTACTGTCTGGTCGTATACAATACACAATGCCAATGCTTCCCGGAGTCACAGATCCTAGTCCATGCTTTGCAGATGTAAGAGTTGGACGAATGCGAACCCAGTCTCCAACCTTGAATTCTTCAACACGTTCCATCTCTGCTGGGTCAGCTTTCCATCCTCTGGATGCTCCAGGAAACCCAACACGAAGGATTCCATCATCGTCAACACATAATACTGTCCCAATGCTGTCACGTGACTGCCCACGCCAACCAAATCTAAAATAGACAAACAGTGATAAATATTAAACACTAACGCAAAATCATCAACGATTCCAAGCATGCCATGCACAAGGTTTTCTACACTATCATTTCCTTTCTTGTATACTTTCTTTTGAACAAAGACCTGGAATAGAGAATAAATAAAACGGTATGATAAATCCACACCAAACAGTAAGATTTCAAAAGTAGCATGATGCCCCCAAACTAATTAGGCACTCCAGTCACATGATATGAACTGGATCAGATTTATAGAGAAAACGGGGAAATTCCCTTGATTACAGTATTATTGCAGAACTTAGAGGGTCTGCATATCCTAATGCCCAAAGGCCCCAACCCTCTCAAATGACAAGATGCCTCTCAATCCCTCTTCCTATTTAAATACAGCTACTGGTCTACTAACATAAACCCACCCTCAATGGGCTCAATCAGTTGCAGGACCATTAACATAACCCCTTGTATTTCTTAAACTGTCATAACCACCAACTAACGGGGGTTACCAAGAATACTCCCCCCTCAATCATTCACTCTGTCCTCAAGGTGAATAGCGATTGGTTGCTGCAAAAAGGTTCCATCTCGGTTATAAACTAGTTAAAGCATGATGATCAAGCCAACCCCATCCTGCCTATGAAAAATAGCCTTCACTCCACCTGGATCAAACAGAAAGATGTCAATGCCCCCATGCTGCTCCTCAAATGCTTGCTATCACAGTAATTTTGTCCATGCATTGGAGTTTGTTTTCATTAAAAACTGAGAGGCTGAACCATTATTTCAAGGCATGTATAATCAATCCTAGGGCTCCACAATGGTTTAGTGAAGATATTTGCTAACTGATCATTGGAATAAACAAACTGAGTGATAATGTCTCCAAACAATATTTGAGGAAGTCATGGATAAGAGTCGGAGGTCCAAAAGCATCATATGGGGTGTCACCAAATGCAGTGGGCACAAATGGAGTTGTATGGGCAACAGTAGCAAACAAAGGGGGCAACCATGCAATGCATAACACTAATCAATTGTGTGGCCGAGCTTGTGGCAATGCTTACACATGGGACGACCTCTGCTCAACTTGCAAGAGGATTACGATCATCACTTTGAGATGCCAAGACTGAGGAATCACTGGGGGGATGGTTGAAGGTATGTAAATGGGTTATCGACCCAACACATGCAATAAAGTGGACCAAGCATAGTTTGATGTGGGTACAGTGAGTAAGTGGCTACACTAGGAGAACCTAAAAATCACGAATTCAGCCACAAAGTCATCAATACATCCAGGAGCGGTGTTACCTGAAATTTTGACAAACACCATAAAGGTGTTGAGCATCATTGGTGTAAAACGGGTCTGGTCCCAAACCCCAATGGGCACGGAATATTTGCTTCAAGGAAGGATTAGAGTCAACTTTATAACAAAACAAACTTGGGCATCAACCTTAACCAACGAGAGCGTTATTTTCATGGAGTCCATTGTGTAGGTAAGATGGTCAATATAACCTTGTCCCTTAAGCCAAGGTTTGATATCATATATCCAGGTGTCATAATTGTTTCCATCTAACTTGTCAATGGAAAGTGGGACATTGACAAACTAAAATAGCATATTCAGACTGACCAACACCCAAAGTCGCCATGGGCAAGTGGAGGAGAGAGAATAACTAGAGTTGGAGGGAGAAAAACACATCTACAATAGAGAGGGGTGATGTAAAACAATCTTGATCACAACATCAAGACCAAATCGAGAAAGAGGATGTCGAGGCGATTTCAAAATCGGTGGTCACTGTCAGAAAAACGGCTGGACATCCCACCATGCACGGCAGCCAGCACTGGCAAAGGTGAGTTGTGCAAGAGGAGAAAAAGGAGCATGAAGGCGCATTACAGCTCCGTTTGGCACGAGACTCTGGTGCTGTGTTTGTGTTGGCAGCACGATGGTAGGGTAGGGTCGCTGATCAGGAATGGTGACGGCAGTGGTGGTGGACAGCATCGATGCAGCAGCCAAAGCATCGGAAAAGAGAGAAAAACTGCTTAAAGAAAGGCTCGACGAAAGGGGTAGCCAGAAGTCGGAACAGACAATTTCAGGAAAAAAATTTGACACCAACTAACAGTGGGTTTACCACGAACCATTCAGAGGATTAGGCTCTAGATACATGAAGAGAAAAATAGTATCCATTTATGTGATATAATCCTCTTGTATTTCCAATTAGCACAGCCGAGGACCATATATACATATAAACCATTACATACGAATGGGCCCAAACCCATATACCAAATGGATCTAACAAACATAAATATAAAGAAGCCCTTGCATACAAAAAAGGAGGAAAAGAAAGTGTCGCAGTTATGTACCTAGGCTCTTTTACATCTTCTTTCAGTTGTACATGTTGCCCCCTGTCCAATGGAATGACTTTAATGACTTCATTTGCCAGAAGACGGACCTCTCCAGAACAAAATGAAACAATGAGATTATCTTTGTCTGGAACACTTTGCACAAAGCCAACACTATGTATATTAGCACCTTGCCATCCATGTGTTGGAGTTGTGACAGATTTTTTAAACTTCACCCAATCTCCCACTTCAAATCTATATAGTCATCAATACACAATTTTTTAAACATATTACTCACTTATGGGAAGACAATAAATATCATAAACTAAAAGCTAGCATATAGTAATGTCTTCCACTCACGATGTAGGAGACAAATGAACTCCCCTATTTGCGAGTGCTTCTATAAGATCTTCAGATAACCATTCTCGGGGGAGAGCCTCCAAAATGTCACGGAGCGTCTTGCCACTATCATAAAAACATAACCCCATCAATCATGGGATAATCCGCTAAATAGGACTACATGAAACAGTTAGATGCAGTTTCAAAGTTACTACAGTAATATTATAGATAAGCTTATGATGTTCAAAAAAATAATAATTACAAGTAAATGGAGTGCCTTTACCTGTGGTTTCTGACTTCAATGTCAGCATCAGGGTTCATTAGCATAACAATAAGCCAGCTCATATTTTCACGAATCATTTTTGCTGTCTCAGCTGCTATATGGAAAGCATTGTCACCATCGTCATCCTACACAGTTATATTAGAACATTAAATGACAAGGACATAATGGCAAAGCTTCCTTCCAAAATACAGGGAACATGTCAACTTCCATTATTTCTGCTAAGTAAACAAAATTTAAGCCAAAAAATAAGTGTTTTTGTTATAAGCTAAACATAAGTCAGACACACTTATTATGGTTAATCATAAAATCCAGTGCACATGCCCATGAATGAAAGTCAATCACATTCTGGCATCTCCAGTTTATTTATCTATTGAATTTTAATTCATGTAATATGAATTTTAATAAATAAAAAATCTATTGAATTTTAATAGCAATTGCGTTCCTTAGATTTGTTGGCCTCTCAGCCATCTTTATAGGTATCAACTATCATTAAGCTTGTATTACCCAATAATAAAGAATGGTTACATCAGATACTAAACTCAGCAAATTATTATCATGTGATAAAGTAGAAAATAGAAAGTTCTGTAACCTATATGAAATCAGGGAGAAAGAAGAAATCAGAAAGCAAAATAACATATTCGATATGCTGCCAGAGATTGAAATTTCTACATCATCCATAACAATATACAAAAGTGATACCAACTTTTGACGTAGACTTTTCTTTTGGACATGTGCTATGTTAAAACGGTGTGCTTTCATTCTCCTCATCTTACAAAAAAAAGCTAACAGACAAGTATAACCTAGTCATAATTATACGTGATCAAACAGGAAAATGAGAACTTGAATAAAAACCTGCAAATTATAATCCGCTCCAGCAGCTAGAAGCAGTCCAACACATGCCTTTGCACCCCTAGCTAAGGCCAAGTGAAGGGGTATACTGTTGTGTACATTGCGAATGTTCACATCAACCCCAGCAGCCAGAATAACCTACTCAAAACACCCAAAACATATTTTAACATGAAGTACAAAATGTGCATATTTTAGCACCAAAATATATAGTTATGGACACTAAATCATTTTAGCCAAGAGGCTCAATCATTTTCATCAAGAAGCTCATTGACTTACCCGAACCAAGTTCACATCATTAGTCATAGCAGCTGTATGCAACGCTGTCCTCCCATTTTGTGGATCTTGAGCAGATGGATCAGCTCCAGCTGCAAGCAGTATCTGCACCAATTCTCTGCCCTCTATATTTGGCACGGACAAACAAGATCAGAGAATTCAACTATGTCAATAAAGAGAATAAATAGCATAAATGATATTAAAAATACCCATGTACTTTTGAAGAATTAATTTGACAAGGTCTTGTCGATGCAGATAGCATGCTGTGGCAGCCAGCCAAAGATCCACCATATAAATATGGCAGATGGTAATGCAGCTAATGGGAGAAATACAGAGAACATGCATGTGTGTGTATTTAACTGCAGAGATAGAATTACAGTGCAGAGGTATTTTCAAAAGAGTCAGAGGTTAGGAAAAAAGAAGAGGACATAGGCTGGTTTAGTCAGAAAGAGAGACAGAGAGACGAGTACAACACTGAGCCAGAGAAACCAAGCAAAACAGCAAGACTGAGGGTGACGGAGAAGGGTAGACAACAAAGATCACCATCTCGACTGACATTGCTAGCTGATCACCAGAAGAACACACTGGAGGAGACAGGACAAGTCACTGCTAGCAGTTTTTGCTCGGTATTTCAGAAAAGACAACCATTTGAATATTTAGGGTGGGCTGTCATTTAATGTTTCGCTGGGGCATGAGTTGGATTCTAGGGTATTCTAAATTTGGGCCTGGGTCAGCTTTTAGATTTATTTTAATAGTCGGTTGGGTAGGGCAGACACCAAAACCATATTCTCTTTTCTTTACTCATCTATTCTTTTTCATCATTGTCTTCACCATTACTCCCATGGCTACTACACCTTTTAAATTAGAAAAAATTTGAACTTCTAAGATGGGGGCACGTTTGCTAATTTTTTACAAACTATTTTAGTTTTTTTCGAAGTTATTTCAGATCTTTTAGGTCTTCCACAACGAACTTAAAACAGACCAATATCTACTTAAAGTTTTCTCAGATCCCTTATGCCTTATCTTCCTACAGTTGTGATTCGCTTGGTTAGAATATGTGAAAGTATTTTATCATATTTTAATAAGGGTTAGTGCCCTATGTTTTAAGAACATTAATACACTGCCATACATGTGTTTCATTCTTTTTTCCTTTCTATCTAAACCATTTGAAATTGATCATATCAATCATTTAAGCATTTCTAGATGCTCTAAATAAAATAAACAAGTTGAAAAAATAGTCAAAATTTGAAATCATTATCAAGCAATGAAGTTTTGGATACCATTCTCATGGTCTTTCTTAGAAGCAGCTGCCATGCACAATGCAGTGCCAATAGGGCTTGGTATGTCAATTGCTTCAGCAATCTCATCAGAAGTTGCAACTTCCGCCCATCTCTTCACAACAGCAACATTCCATGTTGCCACACACAAGTGCAGTGGTCTGCAAAACCAGAGTAGGACTGTATGATTAATTGATTATTATATATGCATGTGAGACAAAATATCAATTTAACATAAAGCATTCTTACATAATGAACCAATACAAGCAGTATCTATACTATCAGGTTCAAGCTCCAAACAGGAATGACTCACTTTCTCTCATTTTTTGGTTTTCCCATAATGGTCCACTGGCAATTAATGATAGTTTAGAAATATTGTACGGCAAAGTGAAAGGCAAAAAGCTAACATCCAAAGAAGCAATCTAAAATCCAACAATACATGCATAAAATCCCAAATAAAATCCAAAAACGTGCATAAAATCCAACAGCATTTTATGTAGCAAGCAAGCTTCACTCAGTCAGCTTCAAATCATTAATTAAACTAAAGATGCAGAGTTTACGTAGAATAGGCTTACAAAAAATGCCATTTGTTCTATTCGCATCCTTAAATCTTTACAACCATACAAGGGTCTAAGAATAAGAAAAAATAACTATTAGTGACTCATACTTCATAGCAACTCAACAGGCTGAGTTGCTATGAAGTATTTATACTATCACGTTCAAGCTCCAAACAGGAACGAGTCATTTTCTCTCATTTTTGGTTTTCCCATAACGATCCATTGGAAATTAATGATATTTTAGAAAAATTGTACTGTAAAGTGAAAGGAAAAAAGCTATCATCCAAAGATGAAATATAAAATCCAACAATGCATGCATATAAGCCCAAGTAAAATCCAAAAACACATGCATAAAATCCAACAACTAGCAAGCTTCACTCTGTCAGCTTCAAATCATTAATTCAACTAAAGATGCAGATTAAACGTAGAATAGCCATACAAAAAATGTCATTATCCTGCTCCCCTTCTTAAATGTTTACAACTATAGAAGTGTCTAAGAATAAGAAAAAAAATAATAATACAGCAACAGGCTGACTTGCTATGAAGTATTTATACTATTAGGTTCAACCTCAAAACACAAATGACTCACTTTCTCTCATTTTTGGTTTTCCCATAATGGTCCATTGGCAATTAATGATAGTTTAGAAGCTTCACTCAGTCAGCTTCACATCATTAATTGAACTAAAGATGCAGATTAGACATAGAATAGAAATACAAAAGTTGTCATATCCTGTTCCCATCCTTAAATGTTTGTTTACAGCTATAAAAGTGTCTTAAGAATAAGTAAAAATAATAATACAGTACTTAGCCTGTTGAGTTGCTATGAAGTATTTCATACTATCAGGTTCAAGCTAAAAACAGGAATGGCTCACACCTCATTTTTGGTTTCCCCCTAATGGTCCATTGGCAATCAATGATAGTTTAAAAAGATTGTATTGGAAAGTGAAAGCGAAAAGCTATTATACAAAGATGCAATATCAAATCCACAATGCATGCATAAAAAAGCCCAAGTAAAATCCAAAAACACTTTCACAAAACCCAACAGCATTTTACGTAACAAACAAGCTTCACTTAGTCAGCTTCAAATCACTATTGAACTAAAGATGCAGATTACACGTATAGTAGACAAACAAAAAAAGCCATTTATTCCTATCCTTAAATGTTTACAACTATAGAAGTGTCTGAGAATAAGAAAAAATAATAATACAGTAATTCATACTTCATAGCTACTCATCAGGTTGAGCAGCATCTTTAAACATGAAAGTGATACCCTGAGTTAAGGTGTGAACAGGTCATAAAGACAACAATAAATGTGAAATTAAAAATGATGACAAAATGACAACTTCAGCAAAATTGTTTCTTTTCTCTGCGTAATAAATAATCTGTGGCCGCATTTCACAATGGTTAATTAAGATCCCAATATCATGACTATATATACTGATTGACACACTAGGAAAACAATCTAATTATAAAGAAATATACGCCATTACTTACGTCAAGTTCTTTGAATTCACGATTGTCATTGATTTACATCCTCCATTCTCCAATATTACAAGTGCACAGTCTGTGTACTTCTTGGAAATTGCTCTATGCAGAACAGATTCACCTTCATCATCCACTGCATTAGGATCAGCTCCAGCTAATAGTAATTCCTGTTATTGCTCCCCACCAAAAATCTAGATGAATATAGTTCTAATGAAGAAGAAGAAGAAACATCTAAGTATAATTTATGTATAACATACTCGCATACAATCTGGCTGGCCATGATAGGCACAAACGTGAGCTACAGATGGACCAAAACCATCTCTCAATCTTGACTGTACATTAGCATTTCTTTTGATAAGGCTACGAACACATTCTGGGGACCCAGCTGCTAATGCAAAAACAAGAGGAGGATCTCCATCTTTGTCCAATACATCAACATTTGCTTCTCTATACTCCAAAATTGTCTCGACAAGTTCTGCACTGCCCCGTCTACAAGCTAAGTGGAGAGCTGTTTGGCCATCAGCATTTTGAGCTTCCAATAATGAAGATAGGTAGTTGCTGCCATTTTCTAATCCAGCCTTTGCAAGAAGATCTCTGTGCAAGAAATACATAGCAAATGAATTAAACAATGAAGTTTAAAGATAAATTAGTTCAGACAAGAAGTACTGTGACACCAACTAACCTAACACCTGCCGTATCTCCTTCAGACACAAGTCGGTGAAGATGGTTAGGGTTTTCCTGAGCAACTTCAAATTCAGGTAGCGGTGAAGGCTCCATCACAGTTGATACAGAGCCCTTATTATCTAAACCACTGTATTCACAAAAATGTATAAACATTGTATAAGACAATGCTGCTAGTTGAACATTAATGACAACTGTCCATTTGGTTCATTCCAACGAAGCCCACATTTCCATATTAAAAATCATAAGTAGCCTTAACTTCCAAATCTGTCAAAACCAACACAAAAAGATGCAATCATGGTTACTATAGCTTAACAGACTTACTTATCAGGGCTTGCAGGAGGGCTGCGTGGTATTTCCTGCAAATGACGGAGAAATATTGCCAGCATTGCACTAAAAGTAGGCCTTTTAGATGGCTTGAATTGCAAGCACTCTCCAATCATCTTCCACAATTCCCTCGGAATTCCACCTCCAACCACACTAGCATACTGTGGAGGCAGTTTCTTAGCTTTAACAACAGCTCGATAAATTTCCTCTGCACTTAAACCTGCCCAACTGCATATAGATTTTGCACTAAGAAATTTGGAAAAAGAGGGAAAAACATAAGAAAAAAAAAGTTGATTAAAGAATAAGTTGCTCCACGTACGGAATGGAACCCGTGCACATCTCCACCAATGTACAACCAAAACTCCAGGCATCTGATTCTGAAGATATACCTATTCCATCATCCCAAAACAAATTTAATGATTTCTTCACAGGTTCCCAAGCCTCCGGTGCCGTATAATGTGGGCTGAGCATTATACATTCCATACAGGAATGGATCTTTGCCGAATCACACTCCGGTCGTGCCTTCCAACAGGAAGGCTTCTTCAGAATTGTAGCAAGGCCATAATCAGAAACCACAGCGTGACCATTTGCGTCAAGAAGAAGATTAGATGGTTTTATGTTCATGCAAACAACGCCTGCAGCATGAAGCTCAACAACCCCTCGGGCAATGTCAGCCCCATATCTACATTTGGAAAATTGTAATGTCATTAACAGTAGTGCCAAGGGAAATTGAAATGCAATATGGTAATATTCATTCCACTAAAATGATTTTAACACTACCCAGTCCTTTAAGCATAAAAAAATCAGAAGTCTAAATCATCCTGACCAAATTCTTTCTGAAACAATTTCATAAACATATTATTCAACTATTTCTCTGGTTGCCTAACAAACAGAAAAGTACACAGGCAGCCAAGAAAAACACATAGATAGCATCTCCCTCCAAACACTGATTAGTTGACAGCCAGGGACATAATAACATCTCATTTTCTCCAAAATTTTAACCAGAAAGACAACAACAAGAATGCATATAATTCAATCCAGACTACTAAGATATTAACACATTATCCCCAAATTTTAACCACAACAATGTAACAATACTGATAGTGTTTCAAAACGCAGACACATCACTTGAAGCTGCAGCCACAAATTGAACAAACAACCCAACCAAAGCTGCAACCTCAACTTAAAACCACAATAATCACACAGCCGCAATTTAAAACCACTGTTACTCATCAAACAAACCAAGAGAAACCAAACTAATCAAACTCATGGCAACAAGATTAACCAGAAGAATAAACAAAGAGAACACAAATCAAAAAAAGAAGATAAAAACCAAAACCTTAGGACTTGTTCCAAAGTGAGCCTTCCCTCATTGCGCTGCATCTCGGACTGAACCGATCCATAGCACTTATCCATCACGAGGCACAAACTGTCCTCCACCCTCATTGTCCCATGGAAAGTACACACATTCCTACACCACATCGAAGCCCTACGCAAATCCTCCAACTTCCCCTGAACCCAGTCCAAATCCATCCCCTCCACCACCGCCACCTTCTTCACCGCCACGCTGTGCCGGCACCGCCTTCCTCCCTCCCCTCCCCCGCCGATCACCGCCATCCACATCTCCACTCCCGCCCTCCTCCCCTCCCCAATCCGCCGCACCAACTTCAGGTCCTGGTGCGCGCCGCCGCCGACCTCGATCACCGGCTCGCACCCGCCCGAGCTCGACGCCTGCGACTCGCGGCTGTTCCGCCGCCGCTTCTCGTCGTCCTCGTCCTCCTCCCTCCCACCGTCCTCCTCCTCATCGTCGTCGGTGTAGTCGCAGTCGAAATTCGTCCCTCCACCTCCTCCCCCGCCGCCGTTGGCGGCGGTAGTCGCCGAGTGAAGCAGCGCAAGCACCGCGTAGTTCTTCCGCAGCGCCTGCACAGAGTTCCCCACGGTCGACACGTGTCGGCACCTGGGACAAGCCAGCGTGGCGTCCGAAGACGCCGCGAACATTCTAGAGAGACACTCTCTGCAGAATCCGTGGCCGCATTGGAGCAGCAGCGGAACTCTCTCCTCCTCGTTGTACCGCGTTTGGCAAACCGAACAACACGGAATTTTCATTTCTCACTCTCTCTATCTCTTTATCTTTTCTGAACTTATTTATACACAAGCGCCACTGACAGAACGGCGCCGCTTTGATCCGAAACCGAAACGCAAGGATCCCCTTCACGCGGAATTAAAGGTGGCCAGGGGTGTGAATGGTAGATCCATGGGCCGAACTCACTTAAGCTTCCTCAATTAAGCTAATGATCAACCAAATCTAGAGAGAAGAAGGGTTTTAGAGAGAGAAAGTGGTTGCTCAACAAAAGGGAAAGAAAAATTGAAACAAGGGGATTTTGGTATTTAGATGTTTTTTATTT
>Ga0099824_1004648_pt1 | contig 19701 bp, 17 predicted proteins | sample SiratrowhiteBW_FD_76837 | JGI IMG/M metagenome (GOLD analysis project Ga0099824, IMG submission 76837) | Root nodule microbial communities of legume samples collected from California, USA - Siratro white BW | ecosystem: Host-associated > Plants > Roots > Nodule | place: USA: California... | reverse complement strand
ATTTTATATATTTTTTTTATATATAATTTATATATATATATATATATATATATATATATATATATATATATATAATTTTATAAGAAATGTATCTTCTTTCTTAATTTATTTCTATATTTTAATTGCTTTATAATATTTTTTCTCAAAAGCTTAATAAAATTAAATATTAAAGTTAAGTACACCATAAAAAATTAAAAGTATTTATTGAAAAACATAAAACATAAAACCAAATGCAAATTTAATTCATTATTTTTGAGCAAATTATGTTAACACTTTATTGTAGTAAAAGAATGTAGATTGTTCTAAATGATTTTGAATTATTTAAAATTGAAAATTGGTTAGCTTATCTTTTATGTGATTATATTTGTATTTTGATATTTGTATATGATTATTGTGTTTTGACACGAGAATAGATGGTGTTGCAGATAGATCTTTGAAAGACCACTTAAGTTGAGAGATGCTTATAGAAAAAGTATTTTATTTTAAAAACTTGTATATAATTTTGTAAACATGCTTTTTAATCACAGTTTAACATAATTATGTATTTTAATGCTCGTTAATTATGGATCACTGTAAAATATAGAATTAGTTTTGTTATTAAACTATTAAATAATATTATAAAAGTACGTTTGTCCGAGCTTAATTATGAGTAATTTGTATAAATAACGTATAAAAAATTAGATTAACTTATTTGTAAGTTAAATTTTTTTTACAAATTAAAAGTAAAATTTTTAAAAATTATATATATTTTTGTAATTAATTTATAGAAAATATTATATTTCTGATACATTTAAGAAAGACAAATATTATGAAAAAAATATTAATTACGTGAATAAGTTTTGTTTCATAGCTTATGATCCAAAAGAAAATGGCATAATGTGCATTTTTGTCATCTTCACTTACTTTTAAAGTGTGAACGAAGATAGGAATGATATTATATATATATTAATGGTTAAATATACAATTTATAATATATTTTATTTTTAAGGTTTTAAATATGTTTTAATATAATTTTTATTGTAATATTTTTAAAAGGTTTATAAAAAATCATCGCTAACTTTAATTATTTTGGTTAATTCTATCATTATTTGATCATTGTTGGCCTATCACAGATTAAGACTAAGATTAAAATAAAATATCCTATATTAAAGAGACTGAAATTACACAAAATTATATTTGATATTTAAATAACATAAAACCAAATAGAGACAAACATTTAAATATCAATGAACAATTTGAAAAAACATAAATAAAATTTTGTATGTTATTTAATTCTCTTAAAGAAGTGAAGATAACCTTTTACATATTTATATTCAAATGTCTAGGTAAGGGTTGATTTGTCAGTGTAAGTGCCTTTCACTTTCACAATGGAGTGACTTCTCCTCCACCAAAAATCCAAAGAAAGAATATGCCATTGGACAATACACTGAACAAGAAAGTGTTCCATTCTTTGAAATATAAGAGAAAAATAATTGAAGAAAAATGTTTGTTTTTATTGAACAAGTCACCTCCTGTCTAAATCCACCTCTCATAATGGGATATTCACAATGGCCAATTGGTTGAAAAGAGTTATTCATGTGAAAACAAACTTTCACAATATTATTATCACAAATGCCACTACCACCTCACCAAATTTAATTCAGATTTGACTAATTCAAAAACAAAAAATAAACACAAAAAATATCACTATCTAACACACTCTTTCGCATAAAATCATAAAATTCTACAGAAACTCATGAGATCACTTCAAATTTGTATTTTTTTAATTTTTAATTGATAATAAAATATATGCAGGAGGATTTATTTTATATAATAGGTTAGGAATAGTCTTCAAACACAAAAATGACCTGTACTGATACAACAAACTTTTGTGCTTTTCTCTCATGGCTAGCAATATGTTTATCTATCTATCTATATATATTAAATATGATTTTGCACCTCTCATACTATATAATGTTATATAAAAGTCAACAAACTTACCATCAATAATAATTTTTCATTAAATGATTATGTTTTTATTATATTAATACATATATTAATTATTCTTAATAAAAAAAGGGTGCAGTTAGCCAGTAATAGGAGGTTATCAACGTATTTAAGTATTATTATCCTTGTATCACTTTTTTAAGATATAATGATTTGAAATTATATATTTACTTATTTTATTTAAGAACTTAAAAATATTGAAATACTTATATATACTTTAGATTCATTAATTTATTGTTGACTTATTTAAAAAAAGCTTTACTAAGAGGTCTACGTTTAAACCTCTAAGAAGTACACGTATTAGTTAGACTTAACCTGTGGGTGATATAACTTTATAAAACTCAATAAAGTCTAAATTAATTTTATTACAATATATATAGGTCCCTTTTTACCAAACCCTAACAGCACCGACGACTCATTTTTTTCTTTCTCGTTCTCTTAAATGAATTTTGAGTACTTTTTCTTTTACACCCATACTTCATTTCATTCTACAGATTATTTCTAGATTATTATTATTATTATATAATATGTTATCATACATAATAAATTTATTTATTATATTATAACTATCTTAAAATACTACCAAACATGTTGACTACCATGTATATTATAACTTAAGCAAATAATTTTTAATTTAAGAAAATAAGTAGATATGAATTTGATTTCAAAAAGACTGAAAAAGTGCATCATCGTCGTCCTCCTTTTTTTTATTATTTTTCTCTTGAATTTCAAGTAAGACTTGAGTAAAATATTTTTTTTTCACAAAACAACAAAACTTTGGTGTTCATAATTTCAATCATTCAAATAACACATTGTTTTCATTTACACAAAACTGCATATCCAATTACAAACCAACAGAGAGTATCTCTTTATACATGTGTCATAATTTTCATATAAAAAAAATATTAAAATTAATAAGCAGATAAAATCTCATGGAACTCTAAAAAAAGGTCCAGAGGGTCGGGAGTTTCGTAGAAAAGCAAAAGACAGAGACAGGAACACAAGATCCTTAATTTGAAAGCATATCCAATGCAGTGTCGTCTTTTACATTATTACCCCTCACTCACCTCTTAATTAAGTAACTTAACTGCAACTCCTTTGTCACCTCAACTAAGCAAGCAACTTTAACTTATAACTATAACTTTGCTTCACACTTTTCTCATTCCGCTCACCGGAGATGGCTCTCCGGCGAGTTTTCCTATCTCTTTTCCTTCTCTTCCTCCTCGTCTCCGTCAGCGTCGGAAAGAAGCACAAATTCTCCAGTCCGATCAAAACCGTGGTGGTCATAGTCATGGAGAACCGCTCCTTTGACCACGTCCTCGGGTGGCTCAAACCCTCGCGCCCCGACATCGACGGCCTCACCGGCACCGAATCGAACCCTCTCTCCGTCGAGGACGCCGCCTCCCCCGCCGTCACCGTCTCCGACGACGCTCTTTTCATCGACGCCGACCCCGGCCACTCCTTCCAAGCTATCCGCGAGCAAATCTTCGGATCCAACGACACAACCCTAATTCCGCCGCCAATGAACGGCTTCGCGCAGCAAGCCGAGTCCATCCTCCCCGGCATGGCCAAAACCGTCATGAGCGGCTTCAAACCCCAAACCCTCCCCGTCTACACCAAACTCGCCACCCACTTCGGCGTTTTCGACAAGTGGTTCGCTTCGGTTCCGGCTTCGACCCAACCGAACCGGTTCTACATCCACTCCGCCACCTCCCACGGCGCAATGAGCAACGTCCGCAAGAACCTCGTCCTCGGGTTCCCCCAGAAAACCATCTTCGACTCCCTCAACGAGAACGGCCTCACCTTCGGCATCTACTACCAGAACATCCCCGCCACGCTCTTCTTCAAGAGCCTCCGCAAGCTGAAGAACGCGGTCAAGTTCCACGACTACGCCCTCAAGTTCAAGAAACACGCCCAGAGGGGGAATCTCCCGAACTATGTGGTGGTGGAACAGAGGTACTTCGACGTGGAGGTTTTTCCGGCCAACGACGACCACCCCTCGCATGACGTGGCGGAGGGGCAGATGTTTGTTAAGGAGGTGTATGAGATTTTGAGGAAGAGTCCTCAGTGGAAGGAGATGGCAGTGTTGATTACGTATGATGAGCATGGTGGGTTTTACGATCATGTAGCTACGCCGGTGGAGGGCGTGCCTAACCCTGATGGGATCATTGGACCTCCCCCCTATTACTTTGGGTTCGATAGGTTGGGGGTGAGGGTGCCCACTTTTCTTATCTCGCCTTGGATCGAGAAGGGTACTGGTATGTGCTCGAAAGTTTTGAGCTTTTTCAAGTTTTGTTGGTTAATTCAGATGATTTGGGTTTTGCTTGAAAAACTGTTTTTGTGTTTAAAATGATTTTTTTGCATATTTGAAAGTTGCTTCTAAATCAGGTGTTTTAATGAACTTTGATGTCTGTGGTGTTCTCACCCAGAGGTTGCGGTGGTTAATTGAGATTTGGGTTTTGGTTTTGATGCTTTTTGTTTGAAAAACTGGTTTTTATTTTTATTTAAAATTCGAAAATCATTGGTGTTTCAAAAACTAAAAAAATGGCAACAGACGGCAGATGTTTCTTTATCTGTTCTAGTGTTAAGGGGACAACTTTTATGTAAGCTTTTGAGCTTTTGTGGTTGTATTGGATACTTGAGATGATTTGGGTTTTGTCTGATTTTAAAAAGCTGTTTTTTTAAATGATATTGTGAATATTATTTCTAGAAGGAGTGTTTTAAAATTCCGAAAAACGGAAACAGGTAGATTTTTTTCGTCTTGTTTTCAGGGAACAAATGTTTAGAAAATAGAGATGTGATCGTGGGACAAACACTTTCAGATGTGGATCTGATTTACTCAAAACTAGATGAAACTTCAGTCATTTTTTTTAATTTATTAATTTTGATATATAAAAGATTGGAGATGTATAGATGAATGGTCATATTTCATGCAGATGTTTTGAGACAAACAAATCTTAGAAAACAGTAATCAGACAAGGTCTTAGGCCCTTCATGACTTCTGTCTTGGTTTTATTGATTCAGTTTGTTAAATGTGTTTTGGCTTTGTTGGGTTGCTAGGGGATTTTGGTTCCGTGCTGTGTGTTTTTGTTGTTGGTCTTGGAATTGTGATGCAGTTTGGGTTGTTATGGGTAGTTGAATTGTATTGTACATTTCGGCTTGGTTCAAGTATACTCGTGCATGAAGTTTAGGTTTATTTGGTTCGTGGAGTTTTAAGGACATCAATTAATTACTATCTGATTGCTTTGGCTGGATTTATACAGTACATGCCTATGTTGATGTCATTTTGGGTCTTGACATGGAGTTAATTGGCCTGTAGGTGGGTACTGATATTGGAGTTTTGAGATATAATTTTATGAATCTACACTTTTGCACTTGATAGAGTTATGTGTGTGTACCATATTGTAAGTATTAATGGGAAAAAAATTGTATTACTTCAAAATGATGTACTGAATTTTATGCTCCTGTGTCCTTGCACAATATGCTGAGAACTAGTTTTGGTAATCTTTGTGTATACTGTAGTTCTCACTTCTCAGGATCCATAACCACTTTTTGGTAGTTTAGAAAAGGATGATTCTGAAGTGTTATTTTTTATATTTTTGCAGTGATTCATGAAGCAGAGGGTCCAACCCCATATTCTCAGTACGAGCATTCGTCTATTCCCGCCACAGTGAAGAAGCTTTTTAATCTAAAATCCAATTTCTTGACGAAGAGAGATGCATGGGCTGGTACCTTTGAAAAGTACTTTCACGTTCGAGATACTCCTCGTGACGATTGTCCAGGTTTGCATCTACTTCTTTGATATTTACATCTGATTCCAGCATTCTTGCTACTCTGCTATGGTAGCAATCAATGCCTTTTGAACTACTATATGCTTTGTTGAATTCATTTCTAGTCTCTAGTCCAAGCATCCAATTAAAGCCCTTTTCCTGACCACAAATGATTGTGTCTGAAAATTTGGTCTATCATCAAAAGCTATAAACTTTATAATTTGGTGTTCTTCAGACAAGCTCAAGATACTTGTAATAGAATCTGAAATTTCCATCCATTGTAATAAACCTAATATAGACAATAGTCTAGTGCTAGACAAACCATGCTTGAATGCAGTCTTGGAAATTTCCTATGTCCTCTATGGTAGCTGCATTAAGAAAAAACTAGTAAGTTGCCACTTTTGTCTATATGCAAACCAGATTTGGAAGTATATTGAAACACCAACCATGTGCATCTAAAATAGTGTACACAAAGCTTTTTATGTGTCATTTGGTATTGAGAATTGTTTGATGCAAGTGCTTTATTTATTTCATGCATTGTGTTTTTAACATAATTTCCATTATGGTTATTTGTATAGAAACTCTTCCGGAGATCAAGACACTAAGGGATCATGGACCAAGAGAAAACGCAAGTCTTTCAGAATTCCAAGTGGAACTGATCCAGCTTGCATCCCAGCTGAATGGTGATTATGTACTCAACTCTTACCCAAACATTGGTAAAACTATGACTGTGAAAGGAGCAAACAGGTACGCAGAAGACGCAGTGAAGAGGTTTCTGGAAGCTGCAAAAGCTGCTCTTAAAGCTGGGGCTAATGAATCAGCAATTGTCACAATGAGGCCTTCTCTCACAAGCAGAGTTGCAGTGGGAGATAACCAAAAACATGTAGAATCATACTGATTCTTTCACATACCACTGTAAATATAGTATATATTTAGCATAATCAATATAAGGTATAAGAAAAAAAATATTGAAATTATTAGAAGTATTTTCAGTTCAAGAACAATTAACCACATGATTGATTGATTTTGTTCATCATAAACAGTCAGTTATGATCACCACTGTAGTGGTTGATTGTTCTTAATTGAAAAGAATTTTACGTAGAACAAGTGTATTCCTGTAAACTTGTTTTTAGAAGAGGAATCCTAGTACTGATACTCTTTTATATTCTTTATCCATGACTACTAATATTTTTTTTTTGTCTATTACCAAAAATCTATTAGAAGTTAATTTATTTATTTTTTATATTTCATGATTTCTTTTTTTCACTCCAATTTTTTAAAATGATTAATTTTCTTTTCTATTTTATAATAATTATAAATTGGAGGTTTAAATATATTTTAGATTGCAGAAAAGTTTTTCAAATTGAAGAATCTAAAATAATAGTTTAAGTTTCAGTACTAAAATATGTAAACTATCAGATTTTATTATTCATTGTAAGAACTAAATAAACTTTAAGATGCACCGTCTAAGAAAAATATCTCACTGAACAAATTTTGAATTATATAAAGAATAATATCTTTAAAGTTTCAAATTGGAAAATCTACAAACATAATTAAGAATTGTAAGTTTGATAATTGATTTTTTTTTTTAATTTTTGAAATTGGTCAGGCTGAAATATTAATCAAGTAACGCGATTAATTCTTTTGCTGTCAACTTTTAAGCGTGCGTATGGAGTTTTTTTTTTTTTTTTTTCAACAAGGCAGACCAATATGTGTTATTTGACTTGACGACCTAATAATTTTCGGTTAACTAATGCTTTCTGCACCCTTTAATTTTTAGTTAACTATTACTTTCTGCACCCATCAATTACTTTCTGCACATCATCATTATTAGCTGCTTACGGCGGTGGTGGTACGACTCTTACAGTGGTCCAAAAATGTTAGAACTTTGTAATACTTTTCAAATATTGAAGACACGTTAACATAACATTAGATTTAAAATTCTGATAATAAAAGTGGAAAATATTTTTTTATTTTATAAACGTCAACAATCAAATAGAAAATAATAGAATAAAAATTCTTCTCAAATTGTAAAAGTGCTCTAACATACTGAAATTAAACAAAAACTAAGTTTACAACAAAGATAATATGATATAATATGAAAATAGGTAAGTACAACGTAACGTACAACCTTCAGTGAAATTAGTGATATCATGCATATTAAATTTAGAATATTATTTAATAATTTAAAAATAAAGTAAATTTTAAATGATGTAAATGTAGAATTTATTATTTAAAAAAAATGAAAATATCAGTTAGCCCATAACTTCTTTAATTTAATCAGCATTATTACAACAAGTTTATTTACCCTTTGACTTTTATTCAATTTCGTTAACCGGGTTGCCAATTATTTATGTGAATATTTTGACTTGAATATTAAAATTCTGCAATAATTATTTATTTGAAATAATCAGAAAATAATGTTTGATTATTAGTAAAACAGTTCTTCTTAACAATTTAGTACATTAAATTTTTTTGACTGCACTGGTTAAAATGTTCAACAGTATTACTAAAATACATTTTAATTGGTCAATCGTTTTAATCTATTTTTAAATTATCACTTATTATTATTGAAGTGGCCCCAATGAATTCAACCCTTATCATGGTTGGTCCATTTTTTCTGAGTTGTTGGATTTAGTAAAAGCTAATGAAATTAATTATTGTTATAAATAATCCTTCATTGTCACACAACAAAATTAATCTCCTTTACATTTTGTTATTCTTGCAACATTATAAATACTCCAATTTGGCAGGAACAACTTCATTCAAAATCACTTCACACAGAGAGATACACAAATGGCAAAAGCATCATTGTTGTTTCCTCGTTTGATAGTGTTATTTCTCGTAACATTTGGAACAGGTATTCCTCTTTCTTTAATTTTCTTTATTTATTATTTTCTTTAACAAATGATTAGGGTTCTGATAAGGTGAACAAATTTTGCAGATGTTGCAGATGCATTTTGCAAGACTTCAAAAGATTGTGAGAATATAGAGTGCAGATACCCTAGACCTTGCACAAAGGTATGCGTCAACCAACGCTGCGCTTGCAGTTGTAGAGAAGCATCTGGTCAAAATCTTTCACCAACAATTCATGATATTAAAGTCTAGGTTTCATGGTTTAATAAATTAAGATGAAAAAATTTCATGCCTTTGTTCTGGAATTTATTTTTAATGAGAAGCTATTAAATAATAGCATTTGCTATCCTTATTTGAGATTTTATTGTTGCTTTTTTGTGTTTCATCATAATTTCTATGTATTTCCTTGGTATTACAAATTGTTGTTAATTCTGGTGGCGAACGTTGTTGATTCAGTGAACTCATAAGAGTGCTGACCCATGGTTAATATAAGATGAAGCCTTTGAACACTAATCTTTTCTATTCAAATATATCCTTTACATAAGAAACAAAAAGATACTGTTTTTAATCTTAATTTTATTGTGAAATGTTAATCACATGTTGGCTTATTTTATACGTAAATGAATGTGTTTATTGACCTATTAAAAATATAAGTTACATTCATTTTTTAAATATATTCTTTAAACAATATTTAGCATCATCGAATATTATTACTATTTTTTAATAAGTCTTAAAATTTTGAAATCTTAGTAAAATTCTAATTGCTAAGTTTCTGCTTAGAACAATTCAACGCACATTGGCTATGCACCTTGATAAATTGTGTACTGGATATATTGTATTATGGAAGACACTCTTCTCCCATTATAAGTATAATTTGAGTACTATAATTATATTTTTTAGTAAGTGAGAATTTAATATATATATATATATGTTAATTGATGTTATAATTTGAATTAATTTTTTAAAATGTCATTATTGATAAATATTTTAGCTATCAATTTACATATTAATTTATTGATGTATAAAATCTATCGGTAATTAGATGGATTTACTGATAAAAAATTAATCGTTAAATTATCATAAATAAATCTACCAGTAAATTGATAGTATAATTTAATAATAATATATTAATAAAAATAATAATATTAATATTTATAATAAGTTATTATAATTGTTATAATAAAAATTATTATTCTAACTTATAATTCTTATTTATTTCACTGATCCACTTTCACAATACTATATACTTGCATGTGAAGAATAAAAAGAAGAAAATAAGCCATTAAAGGAATAAGGAGCTTAACCAAAACAAATTTTTCTTTAGTCAATATTCTTTTTTTCTTTTCATAGCTCACTTCAAGATATGATTTCATCATAAAAATATATATATATATATATATAATTGGTTGAAAAAGAATTAAAGGGAATTCAGAAAATTTAGAATTTGAAAAGATGAGATTTATAACAAATAAATAAATAAAATATTTTAAATTTATTTATAATTTTTTTGAAAATATTCATTTTTTGATTTAATTTAAATTATAATATCTAAATTAAAAAATATCTGGTGCAATAAAACCTTTTGCAATGTTAACATTGATAATATCTAATTTAAGAGAAAACACTCTTAGTGTGGTTGGAGATGACAAATAAGTCTGGCTCTATACATATTATTTTGACTTGATTTCGATCTTAACTAATTAACTAAATATATATTAATGAATTTGGATAATAGTTAATCTACCTACCCGGAATCAAGTCTAGGTCCGTTTCACAAGAGGCCCAATCCACTATCAATCAGAATTAAGTAATATATATCCTAATTGATATTGGTCGATCCGAAAATGATAATTCGTGATCTAGACCCCTAAAATCATTATGAAGAAATATCATGTCATTATTAGGCAAATATTCGGTCTTTAATGTCAAGGTCCTATAAATACAATTCAGGTTTTACATGAAGTATCATCTTTTATCCCAACCTTACACTGTTATACTATTTCCTTTCATACACACCTAAACACTCTTACTGACTTGAGCGTCGAAGAGTCTTCTGCAGGTGGACCATCCTTCGGTTCAGTGGCGGGAGACGATTCATAGGCCGATCTCAACATGGGAGGCGAGTCGAACTCAGGTCGGGTAAGAACATTTTGGCGCCCACCGTGGGGCCTGGGTGAAACTAATCCCAGGACCACGTTTGTATTTTCTTTGCAGCAATGGACCCATCCGTGATGGAGACCCTCCAAGGGGTCGTCGTAGAGGCTGTCAGAGCCGCCCTGAGGGAAACCGAGACCAAGGTCTAGAATGCGTTGCAGGCCGCACTCTATGAGAATGAAGCCCAGGTACAGAACACCTTGTAGGAGGTGCAAGACAGGATTGACGCCCAGATCCGAAACCAGCAGAGGCATCAAGATGAGGACATGCGCGCTCTCTATGATCGCATGACCACCTTCCGTGGAGGAAGGGGACAATCGTCCCAGAGCCCCCACCCAAATCCCTCCACGCAGTTGAACGGGGAGACATCCGCGGGAAGTTCTGACGAATCTTCAGGAAGCAGAATACCAACTAGGAGCCAAGCGACGGAACATGCTCGTTTGCCGCGAACGGGGTGAGCACGAGAATCCAGTAGGCATCATTCGCGACACTACCACATTACCCCCTTCGACAAAATTCCTCCCCCACCATTGGGGGACGAATTGAGGGAACACATTAGCGGTTTCCATCCCTTCATAGCGGAGGTAATGATGGCATGACTCCCATCAAAGTGACAATGGCCGCACATGGATACCTACGATGGCACCACCGACCCCAGTACCCATGTTAAGTCTTACATGACACAGGTGAATCTCTTTTCTGTAGACAGGCGAGTCCACTGTCGACTGTTTCCAACAACACTGCGAGGACCTGCATTGGACTGGTATCACTCCTTACCTACTAATTCAGTCAATTCTTTTGAGATGCTCTGTGCCAGGTTCATCGTTAGGTTTGCCGACAGTAAATCGGCATCAACCTTGTTGGCTTCACTCCAGAATGTGGTCCAGGGGGACAATGGGAGCCTTCGGCACTACATGGCCAGATTCACTCGGGCAACGTTGTCAATACCTGATTTGCACCCGACTGTAGCACGAAACTCACTTCTTGTGGGACTAAAGCTGGGTCCATTCCTTGAATCACTCTATGCTGACCCACCACCCAACATGGGCAGCCTGAGGACGAGGGCAGCTAGGTACATGAGCATCAAGGAGAATACGGAGGCACGAAAGCTACGTCCTCAGTCCACAGTTGAGGGCCAACGATCCTAGAAGCGCGCCAGGCCGGGACGCTTCGATCGATATACCCCCTGAATACCACACGAGAAGCAGTATTACAGGAAGCATGTTCCCTAGACCTTATCCGCCTTCCTCGGCCGGGACGGTCTTAGCCTGGGGCTGACCCTGCACTCCGATGCAGCTACCATAAAAACATCGGGCACAGCACCGAAGAGTGCACAAAGGTCAGGGACCTCATTGAGGAGCTCATCCAATCTGGTGCCTTAGCCCGCTTCGTTTAGAAGGGACGCCAGTTCCGAGAAGGGCCAATAGACTTTGGGGCCTGTGGAGGAAGAGGCCATGGACGAGGTCGAGGCAGGGGCCGAGGGCGTTACGGTCCCGAAGAGGAAAGAGCAAAAGAACAAAGAGCTGAAGACAGAGAGACAAGCTAGGACCCGAATATGACGATAGGGTCTATCAACATGGTGGAAATCCAATTTGGATACGTAGGGAACCCTCACCCCCATCCAAGCACACTGAAGAGATCAAGCGTCGAGCCTCCCATTCAATTCGGTACGGTCGAGACGATTGCGGGCGACTTTACGGGAGGGGGTTCGTCTAGCTCTTCCCGAAAGCGACATTACAGGAACATCAACTTGGTTAGCTATCTACCACCTCGTTCGCAACCCACAATCACCTTCTCGGATTCTGATTTCTCAATTAACGATCCGAATCAAGATGACTCAATGGTGGTGACAACGACGATAGCGAATTGGAGGGTGCATAAAATCCTCATCGACCAAGGAAGCTCGGCGGATGTACTCTATTGGTCAACCTTTAAAAAGCTCAAGATACCCGAGTCTTGTATCCAGACATACTCTGAGCCCCTTCTCGGTTTTGCTGGACAGAAGGTGCATTCTCGGGGGTTCATCGACTTCCTAACAAGCTTTGGAAGGGGACAGACCTACAGAACACTGACGGTTCGTTACATTCTGGTAAATGCAGATACAGCTTACAATGTGTTGATAGGAAGAAAAACGCTGAATCAGCTTGGAGCAATTGTCTCCACTCTCCATATGGCCATGAAGTTCTCCGCTTCAAACGGAGAGATAATAACGGTGAAGGCCGACACGAAGGAGGCTAGACAATGTTATATGCAGAGCCTTAGGGTTGTTCCTTATACCCTGAGGACCACGATGGAGGGCAGGCGGCCCAGGCCAAAAGAAAGCCGTCCCAAGAAACAACCAAGTGCAATAATGTGAAGTCAGTACCGACACCTGTTTTGACAGATAAAAGTCAGGAGTACGGGGAGATTGACCTGGATCCGAGAGCCGAGTTTGAAGAAAACCGACCCACTTTTGGTGAACCTTTGACAACAATTACAGTAAGTGCAGACCGATTCCGTACTGCAAGGATTGAGCTCGCCTCGAGTTGAGAAATCAGAAAAGAATTAGAACGAGTTCTGCTAGCCAATACAGACCTCTTCGCCTGGAGCCCCGCAGACATGCCAAGAATAAATCTGAACTTCATGGGCCACTGGCTAGCACTCTTATCGCAGGCAAAACCGGTTGCACAGCGGTAGGGTCGGAGGTATCCCAACTTACTAAAGCGGGGTTCATTAGAGAAGTCATCTACACCACCTGGGTCGCCAACGTGGTAATGGTGAAGAAGGCCAGTGGGAAGTGGCAGATGTGTGTCGATTACACTGATTTGAACAAAGCTTGCCCGAAGACACGTATCCATTACCAAACATCGACCGACTGGTGGACGGGACTTCAGGACACGAGATGTTGAGTTTTCTTGATGCTTACTCGGGATACAACCAGATACGGATGTACCTTCCAGATGAGGAGGCAACGACATTTATGACAAATGGTCTAATTTCTATTATCGGGTAATGCCATTCGGGCTCAAAAATGCGGGTGCGACCTACCAACGCCTGATGGATAAAATCTTCAATGACTTGCTTGGGAAGACCATGGAAGTATACGTTGACGACATGGTGGTCAAGTCCCAAAAGGCCGAACACCATCCGGCAGATCTAGAGTTGGTCCTTGCCAAAGTCAGGAAGCATGATCTGAGACTTAATCCAGAGAAGTGCGTCTTCGGAGTCGGCGGAGGTAAGTTTCTCGGTTTTATGATTACGCAAAGGGGAATTGAGGTCAACCCCGACAAATACGAAGCCATCCTGGGAATGCGGAGCCCGACTTGCGTAAAAGAGGTACAACAGCTAAATGACAAGTTGGCAGCATTATCTAGGTTTCTGCCAAAACTGGTTAAAAAGGTGAAACCGCCCTTCAAATTGCTCACAGGAGCAAAAACCTTTGAATGGGATGCAACCTGTGAAAGCATGTTCCAGCAAATAAAAAAGACTTGTCAACTTGGCCAGTACTAGTAAGTCCCCCGCCACAGACTCCTTTACTTATATATCTGGCCGTGGCACAGACGACCATCAGTGCAGTCCTAGTATATGAAATGGCCAGGGAACAGAGTCCAGTTTATTTCACAAGCAGGACTTTACAACCAGCGGAAGAGCGATATGAGGTGGTGGAGAAGTTGGTGCTAGCACTAGTATTCTCAGCTAGAAGGTTACGACACTATTTTCGCAGCCACCAACTGACCGTGAAAACCGACTACCCCATCAAACAGATTTTGCAGAGACCCGAGTTGGCTGGAAGGATGACGGCATGGGCTATCGAGCTCTCAGAGTTCGGCCTACGATACGAGGCTAGAGGTCCAATGAAAGCCTAGTTCCTGGCGGACTTCCTCATAGAGTTACCACCCGTTGCTGAAGAAAAAACTGTTTGGCTGCTAAGCGTAGACGGTTCCTCAAACAAGAAGGGAAGTGACGCTGGTATCATCTTGGAAGGACCCGGAGAGGTGGCGGTAGAGCAATCTATCCGATTCGGGTTTGACACTTCCAACAATCAAGCCGAATACGAAGCCCTGATAGCAGGGTTGAGACTAGCAAGAGACTTGGGTGTAAAGAATCTCAAGATCCAAACCGGTTCACAGCTAGTAGCAGGGCAAATGAATGGCGACTATTAGGCACGAGAGCCTCTCCTCCAAAGATACTACCAAGTGGCAAAAAATCTAACCCTCTATTTCGACGAAGCCAGCATTGTCCACGTTCCCCGAACCGAGAACAACAGGGCTGATGTCCTGTCCAAACTCGCTAGCACCAAGAAGATAGGACAACGCAGGACGTTAATGCAAGAGGTACTGTATGCGCCTAGCTGGAATCTGAAGAATGTCTTCGAGATCCAGAACGAATGGGATAATTGGATGACACCCATCTTGAATTTCTTGATTCACGATAATCTTTCCTAGAACGAGGCGGAAGCAAGAAGGGTAAGAAGACAAGCGGCCTCCTACACTGTGGTTAGTGGAGAATTGTTCAGGAGAGGATTCTCCATTCCTCTACTAAAATGTCTAGATCCCACGCAGGCCGAATACGTCTTGGTCGAATTACACAGAGGGATATGTAGCATGTATTCGGGTACCAGATCAATGGCGGTCAGAGTGCTGAGAGCTGGATACTACTGGCCGACGATAAAAAAAGACGCCCAGAGTTTCACCAAAAGGTGCCAAGAATGTCAGCGATTTGGGGCCGTCTTTAATGCGCCTTCCGAGGAGATACATCAGACTTGTTCTCCATGGCCTTTTAGTCAATAGGGACTGGATATTTTGGGACCATTCCCGTTAGCAAAAGGACAAGTAAAAATTTCTCATCGTAGCCGTCGATTATTTCACCAAATGGATAGAGGCCAAGCCTATTGCTACTATAACGACACATAAGGTACAAAACTTTCTGTGGAAACATGTCATTTGCCACCACAGACTACCCTACAGCGCGGTAACGGATAACGATAGACAATTCACGGACCGCCACCTTGAGCAATTCTTCAAGGGACTCGGGATAAAGCACCTGGTAACAAGTGTCGAGCACCCGCAAACGAATGGACAAGAGGAGACTGCCAACAAAGTCATACTGAGCGAGCTAAAGAAGAGGCTGGGCCAACTTAAGGGGTTGTGGCCCGAAGAAATCCCGAGTATCCTGTGGGGCTATCGCTGTACGCCCCAATCCTCGACCAAGGAGACCCTTTACCGATTGACATATGAAATCGACGCAATGATACCTGTCGAACTCGGAGAAGCTTCATGGAGACCAGAGCACTTCAACGAGCAAAGTAATGGTGACAACCTTCGTGCCGACTTAGACATGGTGCAGGAAGTGCGCGAAGAAGCTAGGATCCGGACAGAAGCCGCCAAGCTCAGGGCGGCCAGAAGGTACAACACCCCGGGTACGAAGAAGAGCCTTCCAGAAAGGGGACTTGGTATAGCGGAAAGTCGGAAAAGCCCGTCATGAAGAACAAGAAGACAAATTAGCAACAAATTGGGATGGCCCCTACTGGGTGACTGACGCATTCGGTAACGGCGCCTATAAGCTTGAAGAGTTGAGTGGCAAAGTTGTACCCAGAACATGGAACGCTACTCATTTAAAAATATATTACAGTTAAACCGTTATAGGGTACTCTTTCCTTGACTTGGATTTTTTTCCTAATGAGGGTTTTGCCAAGCAAGGTTTTAACGAGGCCCACGAATAAAGTTAATAAATTCGGTTTACAATTCAACAAATATTATTTTATGCGCATTTATTTTTACCATACATGAATAAGGTGACCTCAAGTGGCACCTGGACGTTATAACTAGCAAAGTAGCATATAAGGCGGGTTAACGAATGAGAGTCGTAACCCAGGAACTAAGTCAAAATCGGGTCAAAGAAGGAAAACCGTGACCTAAAAGCCAGGTCAAAAGTACTTGGACTATAAGTCGGGTTAATGAATGCGAGTCATAACCTAGAAGCTAAGTCGACAACTGGTTAACAAAGACAAAAGTACTTGGACCACAAGTCGGGTTAATGAAGCAAAATTGTGCCCTAAAAATAAAATAACAAGTTAAGCCAAAAAGTCGAGTTAGTTGTACCCAAAAGAGCCAACTCGGGTCAACAAACAAACAATAATACTATAAACGACCATATTAAGGCACGACTCAAGACGGGAAGTTAACAGTCGGAGAATCAAATACTCAAGTTCTGAAGTCGCATACATGGTTGAGCATATCGTCAAAATACATCAAATATAAAAAGCATAAAATCCTCATCAGGAAGCAGAATCCTCGCTGGGTTGCTCGTCGTCCCTGTCTATGTCAAAGCCGGACAGATCGATGTCGGGAGCGAGTAGAAGGGCCTGCTTCATCGCCTTGAAAAAGCCATCTTCATAGACTGCGACACAGGCCTGTTCAAGCTCGAATTTCTCGGCTTCCCAGGTGGATTTTCTCTTGGCCATCTCATCCCTCACCTCGGCCATCTGCGCCTCCGTTGCCGCCACCACTTCACCTGCTCGGGACAATTCCGCCTCGCGACGCTCGCAGAGACCTTGGAAATGAGCGACTTGAGCCTCCTTATCCTCCAGCATCGCATCTCAGGAGGTGATAGTCTGATTCAACGTCTCGACCTCCCGCTCCAACTCTGCCTTGGACTTGGTAAGATCCTCAATCTTTTGCTCTAAGTCCCCAAGTTGTCCACGCAGATCAACCCTGACTTCAGCAGCCCGCCTGTGATGCTGCATAAGAGCCAAGCACCTGGCCAACATGACGCTGCCAGCCTCGAAACATCCCACCTCACCTACCTTGGACATCAACTCGGCATCGTAGGGATACACGCCGGTCAAGTCTTTCGCCTTGTGCTCAACGTGCCAGTTAGACTACACTCCAGGGTAGGTGATGCTGAGATGGTCAAGGTGAATGGCGGGACGTGGGCCTCGAGACGACTGACCCGCGGAGGAAGGTGGTATATATGCCGCCATGTCAGTGAAGGTTGGCTCCCCTGGCGTTCTGGAGAACCGAGACCACCATCAGTGGACCCGTCCAGGTTGATCACTTTTGAATTTACCTCTTTGGCCAGGCTGGCGCTGGAGGGATCAATCTTAGTTGATGGGACGGTAGGCTCAATTGGCGGAGACTGGACTTCGGGAATGGGGAGAGGACAGCACCTCGGGACCGCGATCCGCGTGCTCGGGTTCTTGAGTGTCTATTGGCAGGGACTGAGTATCCGAAGAGCCTGTGAGATCCCCACGTTTCTTCTTCTTAACAGCCTGCAGCTCGGCGGCTAGATCCCGTCGGCCACCGACTAGAGCACGTAGTTTTTTCATGTCGACGCTATGACCCATAATCTCTACAATACAGGAAACAAAGCTAAGTAATTTATTCATATAAGTATGCATGCACAAAAGCGTATACCTATAAATAAGGCGTCAGGATCTTCGACATGGGGAAGACAGAGAATCGCCCGAGTATTGAGAGGATGACGAAGCTGTCTGATTGCATCGATAGCCTCTTTTTCCTCGAGGGTAAGACGGTGGTCGGGACGAGGCGAAAACCGAGTTGGTTTCTGCCAGTATAGCGGGAACCGAGGAGAATGATCGGAATGCAAAAAAAGGCTCTTCTCCTCATCCCCGGGATGACATCAAAGTTTGAAAAATTTAGTTTTAAAAAATTTGTACGAGTAATTGTACAGCGAAAACAAAGGGGTACCGTGACTAGCGGTTAATGACACCCAGCCCACAAGTTTGCCGATTTTCATTTGGTAAAAATATATGAACACACTCAAGGAAGGCTCGAAACCAAGGTGGCTACAGACTAACTTGAAACACCTCAGGAAAGCCCAACTATTTGGATGCAACTCACTCGGGGCTATGTTCATCAGACTCAACATTCCGACCTCAAAGTCGGTCAAAGGGAAAGTCATGGAGTATTCCTTAAACATAAACTCATATACATAAGAAAAATCATAGCTATCGGCTCTTGGTTTCATATACACTCGCTCCCAAGCCCGAAAGGGTTTTGCCATCGCATAGTCCAAAACCGAATCCTCACAAACCGGGTAAACAGATTCAAATTGATCTAATTTATCCTTAGTATAAAAAACAGAAGCATTCTTATCTACATCACCGTGCACCCAAGAATACTCAATATCAGTTTATCGAGGGATCTTTAGCTCTCTTCGACATGGTGGAGGGTCCAGGGTTCCCCACCAGTGGTTTGGGGTTTTTCCTCTTCCTAGGGGAAGGAATAACGTGCGACGCACGAGCGTCTGGTCCAGGAACCGTCGCAGAAGACGTGGACTCACTAAAGGCCGAGGGAGTGCGTTCGGAGGAGCTCGCTTCCCCATAGGAACGACCTCCCTATCCAATATTGGCCTACGACTATCAGAGGAAGTAGAAAAAGAGGAAGAGGAAGCCATGAGCGTACCTAGTGGAGGAGTAGTTTGGTGAAGTAAAGAAGTAAGTAGACGCGCACAGAAGAGGAAGTGATTGCCCGAGTTAGCTGAAAGGAGTTGATGGAAGACGAAGAGGGAAAGTCTCTGTTTCATTTAATATGATGCACCCGAGAGCGGACGAGCACGATCAAGCCATGTCACGCGAGACCACGTGGCACGATCATAGCGAGGGAGCGGAAACGACTCTCCAGTCACGTCAGGTCCCGTCAGCACTTTTCCATTTAATGCGAGGTGCGACAACTTAAAACTTGGCGTGCGAAGAGTAGGGCCTCGCCTCACACCCAGCAAAAAAAAAAAAGGTTAAAGCAGGACCACCTCGACACCTATCATCAAGTCGGTTTAGTGAGCAGTCCATTCACTAGCATCACGAACTCGGGGGGCTTATGTACCTACCCCGAATCAAGCCCAGGTTCGCCCGTTTCATACCAGGCCCAATCCACTGTCAATCAAAATTAAGTAACATATATCCTAATTGATACCGGTCGATCCGACAATGATAATT
>Ga0099824_1004647_pt1 | contig 19703 bp, 9 predicted proteins | sample SiratrowhiteBW_FD_76837 | JGI IMG/M metagenome (GOLD analysis project Ga0099824, IMG submission 76837) | Root nodule microbial communities of legume samples collected from California, USA - Siratro white BW | ecosystem: Host-associated > Plants > Roots > Nodule | place: USA: California... | reverse complement strand
CATATTATATATGTGTTTTTTATTACGGTATTCTCTATCTCTGTTTTTTTTTTTTATGAATGTGTCTCTCATATATATTTTATATATATATATATATATATATATATATATATATATATATATATATATACTACTACAGTCTCATGCATTTAAAACAGTGAGTCCAATAGGTGAAGATCGAAGTTTTTTCTAACAAGACCTTTTCGAAGGAAGTGAAAATAAATATAAAATAATATTTTTTTCTATTAAAAATGCAACCAGCACCTTCTTATTCTTCTAATTTACGTATTAACTCATATGTGAAATTTATTTTTTACAACAAATACCTTAAAAGGTTGTAAAAAAATAATTAACCATTAATTATCAATATAGAAAATTGTATAATGTAAATATACAAATATTAAACTCTTACAAAACTAACTAGAAAGCTAGTTGAAAGTTGGTAATCAATAATTAAAAATTGTTTAACTAGTTTATCAAATCATACGTATTTGATGAAGTATATTAAAGTAGTTGAAAGTGTAATTTTTTTATATAAGAAAATTGAAAACAAGATGAAAAAAAATCCTGTTATAGAACCTAGAACATAAAATAAAATATTATAGAACGAAGTTTGGGTGTTAGGATTTGAATCTTTAGGATGTATAGTAATCCATAATAAATAGAGTTTTGTAGAATAATTATTCACTGAAGTACTTTCTTATAAGATAAACTTAGTATATCTTGTATTGGATGCTGTGACATCTTCTAAGTATTCACAGCTATAACTGCGTTGATTTATTGTGTATATTTATCGATTATGATTTAAAGTCCTTGTCATGTTATAGTATGATATTTAATAAAAGTATATTAAAAATGAAAAAGAATTAAATGACATCAAGTATTAAATTTTTATATTTACATTTCTTAAATAACGTAGACTATAAAATTAATTAGCTTAACAGTTAAATCATTCCACATAATTTAAACATGTGATTCATTATATCTAAAAATGTGCATTTAATTTAGTTTTAAATGCAATGATTGCATAAGGTTTGTCCTAATTGCATTTGTTCCACTTAATTAATGAACTAACGTGATAAAATATAAACAAATTTGTATTTACATAAAAAAGTTATACATTAATACTTTCTCATGAAAGCGGATAAATAAACGGCTGGATAGATTACTTTAATATTCTAAAAAAGTTATTAATTGATAATATGTACAAAAGTTAACTTTATGATTTAAATTAGTCATGTTCCATTAAAAGTTAGAGATTAATTATCAATGCTAAAGTATTTTCCGTTTTTTTAAAAAATTAGATGTCTCAATTAAGAAAAAATAATTATTTGTATAATTTTTAAGTAATTATTATAAAATTCGGAAATTTTATATAATATTTTATAATTAAATGATAATATTAGTTTTTGCACTATAATAATATACTATAAAATTTAATTACCCATTTTATCACTAAATTAGATTAGTTTCATTAATTTTACCATTCAATTTTTTTTACATATTTGACTATCATATTTTTTAATTTTAGTATATTTTTACTTTTAAACATATAACAAAGTGTTAATAAGTCTTTGAAGAAACAAGTTTGTCCTATCAATATTTTACGAAATGAAATTGTTTTGTAACTAATATGATGATGAAATACATAAAATTAAAAAAAGAGAGTTAAAAATGTCTGAAAAAAGCTTTAAAAATAAATTGTATAAAATGATAACAATTTAGCGATAAAATATAACGTAAAGACAATAATCCATTTCATGGAAAAGTTATCTTTACTTTTAAAATGATCGTTACAAGAATTAAATATCGTGCTTTCTTTTTAATCCTCTATTTACATTTTCCGTATTTACTCTTATGTAAATCTCAAGATAACATTGTTTTTTTTTTCTAATTATGCTTTTAATTTAATTAATATAGAAAGATAAAATTATAAAAATAAAAACATACAAGTATATATTAAAATAAAAAATTGAAGGAAATATAATAAATAACTCCCTTAAGATGAAATTAAAAAAATAAAAATTTAAATGTTTTTCTTGAATTGGTTAAAAGACTAATAAATGCTAAAGGAAAAGTGACACTACAAAAGTATGAAAGTAACATTATCAATAAATATAGTTATTATTTAAACTAATTCTATGAATAAACAAAATTTATTATGTTAGTTCTTAAGTTTGTTCTTTGAAAAATAAATAAATATAATAAATTTTTAAAACTTTTTATTTTTAAATATTATATGTTTGTATCCAAATTCATTTATACTACTACTTCTGAGCAAGTTTACTTTCTCTTGTTCCACCCTGCTTTTTATCACCCTCTTTCTCTTTCTTTGTGCTCTTCTGTCTCTTCTGCTTTTGCAATCAATGCAGCACCAACACACTCATCATCCACATTACCTTTCCTTATTAATACTCAAACGCTCCTTCTCTTTTTCTCCCTTTCTCTTCTCCCTCTCCCTCTCACTCCATCTTCCCTCTTCCACAATCTTAACTTTCTCTCTGCATTCTCTCACAAAGGTGATGAATTTTCTACTTCCTACCATTTTCCCGCAATTTAGCTCCCAAAATCACTACTTTCCTTCATTGCTTGTTTAGTTGAACTTGTTCAGCTATTGGGTATGACTTTGTTTTCTTGCTTGCTCAGTCCATCTAGCAATGGAGGATCTGCATCTCTGCATGTTTAGTTTTCTCTGTTTTTTCTTATGCTTTTACCTTTTTGGTTTTAGGTTCTGTCTTCTGGCTGAGTTTTTAACAACACAGACGGTTAAAGTGTTTTTTTTTTTCTCTTTTTGGCCATGTGGTTTTCAGTTTTGTAACTCACTTACCTTTTTGTGAATCTTACTACTACCTGTAAAACTTGGTTCAGCTTCTTGGAGTTTCTCAAAATTCAAGAATACTTTAGGTGGAGTCATGTCAGATGGGAGTTTTTTTTTTTTTTTTATTTTTATTTTTTTTTTTTTTTTTTTTTTTTTTTATTTTTTTTTTTTGTGGAATCTTTTCATATTGGTTTTTTTTTTTTTTTTTTATCTTTATTCTTTTATTTTTTCCATGACATATCCATCTTTTTCCTACTTATATTTGGGTTGCTTTACTCACATTTCTCTGATTTCCTCTGCTACATTGCTTTATTTATTTTTGGTTGGTTTGACCCTTATTTTTTTCATGGGGACAATTAGTCATTTGTTATTTTACTATTGTTTTTTTATTGGGGGTGTGCATGAATATGATAATCATGTATCGTTTACTTGATTTCGTATGCTCTTTTTTGGTCTCTCTTTGATTCTTTTTTGACAAGATCGTAGTCTCTTTCGTCTTTTTCTGCTTTTGGGGTTTTCACTTTATCTCTTCTCGTATTTCTGTGTAGTGGGAAACCGGACTTTTTTGCGTAGTTGTACTAGTTTTCTTGCTTTATACTCACTTTTCTCCCTCCCCCCCTCTCTCTCTCTCTCTCTGAACTGTCCACTCCCTCATTTACCTAGTTTTTCTTTGTGGTTTCATTGGCAAACAAGGGAAAGGGCGTGTAAACATGCCATTGTTCTTGTTGATTCATTCCGTTTCAGATTTGTGAGTTGAAATACATTAACTGTGTTTTCTCTACTTCTCAGATTTTCTTATTTTTCTTATGGTTTTGGTGGTTTTAGCTAGAAAGCCTTTTCTATTTAAATAATGTTCACTACTTTTATGTTGTTACTTTCTTATTCTGGGGATGTTTTGCGTTTGAGAAAGTGAAGGCTAGAGAGGAGCTTTTCAGATGCTGCTTCTGCAAGAGATTTAATATAAAATGTGTTGCGGCGTTTAATTGAACCTTGATATTATTTGATCTAACAATGATGTATCTTTAATGAGAAAAAAAGCACAGAAATTTTAGGTTTTTAACCGTTTGAAACAAGAAAAATGCACATGGTTTATTGTGTTCTGCCTGTGTTCTTCTTTTGCTTCAGTTTTTGATGCTAAGTTTCTGGATTAAATTATTTTAAAATCTTCATGTTGGTGCTATCAGTGTTGGGTCAGGGTTTTTAGTATATTCTATTCCTTCTTCACATGTTGGGATGTTTTTATATTCGTCTGATAACTTGTTTTGCTGAGTTATCTTTCTTCTTTTTCCTTTTAGTTTGTTGCAAAGGCTAGATTTTAAGAGACCCTTTATTAATTATTATACCCACCTGTTTCCTTGTGTTTCAGATGGTTTCATTATCCATTCAAATAGCTTCCAGCATGTTTTGGCTTTGATTGTTGAGGAAAGACCCATTTTTCTGAGTTGTAAAGTGGTTTGTATTTTGAGCTGAGAGAATATCTAGGAATCAGGATTGTGTATGGTTGGTTGACCAAACTTGCTATCCCAGCAATTGATGTGAGATCTAGAGTGAAAAAAGGAACAACTTGACCTTATATTCATCAGATGTCAGCATTCTGGAGTTGAGCAAATGGGTTGTTGTGTCTCCACAAGCAGTAGAAGTACTTGTAGCAGCAAGAGCAATGGAGACACGGTCTCTCCCTCTTGTTTAGAAATTGGATTCTGTGGGCAGAAGAGAACAAGACGAACATTCTCTGATCATGTTATTTCTCTCCACCATTTACCATCCTTACCTAGCAGAATTTTCTCCAATGGAAAGAGCCGCGGTTCTTGCATCTTCACGCAGCAGGGCCGAAAGGGTATTAATCAGGATGCCATGATTGTGTGGGAAGTAAGTATGTTCATCCTGTTTCATGTTGAGCTGAGATTAATTTTGGAGAAGTAGTTATTTTTTGTTTCAAAATGTCAAAAAAACCAATTTTTTCTTGGAAACAAAAAAAAAAGCTTAAGCTAAACATTTGGGACATGTTAATTTTAGACACTGAATCCCATTTGGGATCTGTATTTGTGCAGGATTTCATGTCTGAAGATATGATCTTTTGTGGTGTTTTTGATGGTCATGGTCCGCACGGTCATCTTGTTGCACGCAAAGTTAGGGATGCCTTACCGGTTAAACTGCTGTCATTTTTGCATTCTTCTGAATCAAAGCGAAACGGGTCTGGTAAAACTTGCTTCAAAGGGAATGTGAAACCTGATAGTGCAGAATTTGAGAAGGATTGCTCCACAGAGGATAAAATGAACTCTGTGTGGAGGGAAGCTTTCATGAAGGCATACAAGGCTATGGACAAAGAGCTTAGGTCTCATCCAAATTTGGATTGCTTCTGTAGTGGGAGCACTGCTGTGACTATAGTGAAGCAGGTAGTAGAAGAGCACCATTTAGTCTTATGATTGTTTGTTTCCGATTCTTTTTCAGTTTTCTTAATTTGTTATCTTACCAGGGTTCCAATCTGTTCATGGGCTATATTGGGGATTCTCGGGCAATAATGGGATCCAAGGATAGCAATGACTCCATGGTGGCTATTCAGTTGACAGTTGATTTGAAGCCTGATTTGCCAAGTGTGTCATATACCATCACCATTTATCCTCCTCTCTGCTGAATATATGCTTTTGTGTAGATATAACCTAATTGAAAATTGGTTGGAAATTCTTATAGGGGAAGCAGAAAGAATTAAGCGCTGCAAAGGTAGGGTATTTGCTTTGCAAGATGAGCCTGAAGTGCCTAGGGTGTGGTTGCCCTTTGATGATGCACCAGGATTAGCAATGGCCAGAGCATTTGGAGATTTCTGCTTGAAGGAGTATGGTGTGATTTCTATTCCTGAATTTTCCCATCGCCAGCTTACGGACAGAGATCAATTCATTGTTCTTGCCTCAGATGGGGTAAGAAATTGTTTTATTATCACTTATCCCTATTTTACAAGGAAATTTCAACAAATATAATTTCCATTTGAAGTTAGTTTCTGTTGGTTTGTGGTACATTGTGATTGCCATGAAGAAATTATCTTACCTGGTCGAGCATTGATAGTGAAATAAAGAGTGATTGGTGTAAAAAAAGTTCGTAGTAATTAGTAGTACATTATGGCACTGCATTGGCGTTATGGTGATAGGAAGAAAACTGTGATGTGACTTTTAGAAACCTGCCATTCAGTAGAATAGATTTTTTAACAATCATGACAGATCTAATAACTTGTTTGGCCAGTTGTCAATTAGCAGTATAACAGATAGATTACCTGGCCTCTTTATCACTCAAGATGTAAAATTTACAAAATCTTATGTTTGAAGTGATAAGCTTTCTTCAACATGAAAGAAATAACTAGTCAAAATATCTGTTCTTAGTTCCCTTTACCTGCAATTTAGCATTCCTGATTCTGTTTGGATTGGGAAATACTCACTTAAGAAGGGTTTTAAATTTGATACTCAAGTCTTATAAAAAACTTCCATTGGAGTAGTTAAACTTTCATCATTAGAGCAAAACTTGTAAAAATAGTGAGTTGCTTAAAGTGATGATGCAAAGTAGGGATCTATTTAAAGTGGAATGGAATAAGAACCATTGCAGGTTTGTTAGATTTTTATAAGCAGATAATGGAACTAACTGTCTTAAATTTTGTGCAGGTGTGGGATGTTTTAAGCAATGAGGAGGTGGTTGAGATAGTATCTTCAGCACCAACAAGATCATCAGCAGCAAGGATTCTGGTAGATTCTGCTGCCAGGGAATGGAAACTTAAGTATCCTACTTCAAAGATGGATGACTGTGCTGTAGTGTGCTTATTTTTGGATGGGAAAATGGACTCAGAATCTGATTATGATGAACAAGGCTTTTCTTCTGCAACCATCCAGAGCAACCATTCGGGTAACCCCATTGAGTCAGATGATGGACAAAAGTCTGAGCCATCATTGCAGAGGAACTTCACTGTGAGATCCTCAGAAGAAAATGAGACTAATGGAGCACTAACTGTTGATGTGGAAGATGCAACATCATCAGCTGATGATCAAAACTGGTCAGGTTTGGAAGGGGTCACTCGTGTAAACTCACTTGTCCAACTTCCTAGATTTTCTGAGGAAAGGCCAAACTCTTGAATCTATTTGTTGATTTCATGGAGACTGTTATTGTAATACTTGGCACAACACTGAATTCAAGAAAGAAAATTTTTCTGCAGGGGTATCATTTTGATGCTCTTTGGTTGGCTAATCACTCTTGTAGAAAACTTAAGCTTCAGAACAACTTTTAATAACCTTGTTCATATAACTCATTACCACATGTTCTACCAGTGAAATTTCACAGCATTTAGTTCTTAGATTAAGAACTTGATAAACATTTTTCTATTAAGGTCACAAAATAATTGATTTCAGCATGATGCAAGGCGTTAATAACGTGGAACTTTCTTTGAGACATATTCTTGCTCCAAGTCTAAGATATTCCAGCAAATCTTGGTTGAAAATGGTATCATACATTTCTAGATTCAAGCTGTGATATTTGTGTTGCCAGCTAATGATTGTGAACTAATTAATGAGGCAACACTTGAGCTTGAGACTTATGATTGAGAGGCTCATACACTGAACCATGACCAATGATGGAAAAAGTTGCCAAAGGTCATGATTTGTTTTAGTAAGAGTAAATGGGAAGAGATTAACTTAGAAGTAACTTTACCAATAAGATTGATTTCATTCTTTTCCTTTTTGAAAGTTTGAGTATTCCTAAGGTCACGAAAATCACTGTTATAGTTCCATAAATTTGAATATTAATGTAAGGTTGTGCATGCTTATGATGCAAGCATTTGTAATGACATAAATTCCAACAGTGAGAGTGACAAGATGAGGAGGACCTGTCTTGTTGAATTTGAACCAGTTTATTCAGATTCTGTCTGCCATTGTTTGTGATGTGGTCTAAGCAAATCCAATGATGAAAGTTTACACTTTTGACTGTGCACAAAAGCTCTTCCACTTCCTCCATTCTGCTTCCAATCATGTTCTTTAATTATATCCATCACCAAACTGCTTCAAGATTCAAGAGCCCCACAGAAATACTGTAATAATTAAATAATATTAGAAATTATATTGTCATAATCTATAATACTGCAACAAAAGAAATCATAAATTTATAGTTTTTTAGTATTTACAAAAATATATAAATTAAAAAAATTATTATCATAAGTAGATTAAATTTTAATAACATTTATAAGTAATAATAAGTTGACAAGTAGAATAAAAATAAAATGATAAATCCAGTAAGACCGATTTAATAAGAGAGTTCATATGCTTTGTACAATAATTCATGTTCAAACTTTGTTTCCATTTATACACCGAACGAGAGTTATTAGAAAAACAAATAGGCTCATAGGTTAAACGTATTGATATTTTTTTATACTTACTTGTAAATTTTAGATTTCATAATAAAATAATTCTAACATTTCAATTTCCATTAATGACACTAGGGAAAACACAAGCACATATATATTTACATTTTTATTATACTAAAATATATAATTTTATTAATTTTATGAATCATTAATTAAAAATTAAAAAACAATACAATTTAAAATATACACATAATTGTAAGAATAGTATTAAAAAAATTGGTAGCTAAAAGAGAATAAAATTTATTCAATTATTTATTTTATTAAATAAATAATTTTTTATTTATTAAAGACTAAAATTATCTAATTAAAAAGTTACATAAAAGGAAGTTATAAAATAATGTGTCCTGTTTATATAATGATGTAAATAATTGTTAAAATAAAAGATATAATTAAATTGTAAAAAAAAAATCATAAAAAGTAAAAATAAATATAAATATTTTTTATAATTTTTTGTAGTTAGGTTTTTTATTATAGGTAATTAATTTAGTTAAAGAAACGGAGGAGAAGCCCCTTTATAAATAAACTAACAAAACACGTGTATTTAATTTTTATAAATAATTAATTAAAAAAACAATACAATTTAAAATATGCATACATATATAATTTTACAAAAATAGTATTAAAAATTATGTAGCTATTATTTAAAAAAGTTATTTAGTTATTTTAAAATAAATATATTACTTTTTTATTTATTACGGGATAAAATTGTAAAAAAAGTAACAAAAAGGAAATTACCACATAACGTATCATCTTTATATAATGATATAAATAATTATTAAAAAAAAGGTATTGTTAAATTATGAAAAATTCATAAAGAATAATTATGAAATAAATATAAATAATTTTTATAAGTTTATTGTAGATAATTTTTGTTCATTTTGCAAGTTATAGTTATTTTAGTTTAAAAACAATTAGTCAAAAAGTAAAATGGTAAGAATTTTCAAAAAAAAAAAAATGTCAGAACTTCATTTTCATCATCAAGTTGATTCTAAAGTTAAACATATACATAAAACAAATAAAATACCTAGAATAAAAAATGTGTAATTCTGAACAGTTAAAACTAAAACGGATTTCTTGCAAAGGTTTGTGAGCCTAAATTTTAACATGACATTGAGATAGACAACAAGGCTTTTCAATGATTATCATAATCACAACTCTTTCCACAAAATTTAGATCCAATAAAAGAGAACATGAATGTTGAAATAGCAGTAACAAATGGTGAAACGAATATAAGGTGGTTACAGTAGTATAGTGCAAAATAACTACATATTAAGAATTCCTAAAGAATATTTAAGCATAATGTTAATTAATTAAGATATATTCAACATATTTAGACCTTTATTTGTCTACATCTTGCAAGTGATACAACCTATTAGTGTTGAAAAATGTAATACAATATCAACTGAAAAGTAGCATAAGGGTTGTCCTCCTCTATTTTTTACTTGTCACACAATACTTCTCCCCTACCTCTACCTGTATCATACACTCCTCCCATTCCACAACTCATAAACAACTTCCAACGCTCTCACAGCACACCCTAAATCATCTCTTGCTTTTGTTAATAATGAAACCTTAAATTCATTCTCGTTTCTCACCATTATAGTGAAAAATAAAAAGAAAAGACAAAAATTACCTACAATGTACGTGCAACAGAGTTGAACATCGAAGATGAAATCAATCGCAAGAGACTTCTACGGAATTGATATTGGCATAAAACCATATAACTTTTTTCGTATCTTAGTCTCGTCAAACCTAATCTTATAAAAAAAAATAGTTTTATACCCGCGTCTTTAGTTACGAGAGTTGAAAATGCTGGAGGTTTGGAAGCGATGAAGGTTGGTGGACACATTTTCGAACTCGATGGATTTAGGGAAAAAAGAAGAGTGATTTTGTGCTCAGATTTTGACCAGGTAGCAAGAGTTGGGAAATTTTAGGTTGAGTGAGATTTGGAAAATTTTAGATTGAGCGGGTGTAGGAATTTGGAAGATTTTCATCAACAATTCTCACGCGATTCAAATATACATAGAGAAATTCCATTATTGATTTAAGAGTAATATTAGAGTCAATTTAATTCATATTTACAAAATAGTGGTTTAAAATGTCTACACTTTTAAAAGTATAAAATGCTCATATTTTTTAAAAGCGTTGTTTGAAATGACTTTCACTTGTCCACATTTTTATGTGTTGCCTAAAATAAATAGGTAACAATTTTCATGTGTATCGTGGCCATTTTTAAAACAAAACTTCTTTTTAGGCAACACTAAAAAATGGTTGTCTATTTCTGTTTTAGACAACTTTTTTTTGGTCATTACAACAAAAGTGTTGCCTAAAGCAAAAAATGGTGTAGTGTTAGTTGTTTTAGCTGCTTCCTCTTTTAAAATGGAAGATGGATTGATTGTTGTCCTTCAGAGGGATGGTTTTTAACATATACACGTATTTTCTCTTCCATCTTCCTTTTATTTATTTTTTATTTTGATATATTTTTATTTACTTTAAATTATAAGATCAAGATATACACTTATGTAAGTGTTCAAACCGGTAAGCGAGTTTGTACAAGAAAACATTCTAATGTCCAAGTCAAAAAGTAATAAATATGCAATATATGAAAAATGTATACTATTTTATTAAACTTTTATCTCTATGTAGGTAGGTAGTGTATGTATATTGACTTCAATATTTGATTATGTAATTAATCATCTCATTAGTAACTTAAGTGTTTTTTAACACAAAATCGAGGTGTGTTAGGACTTTAAAAAGGCTATTATCGAGGTATAATAGTAGTTTGAGATGTTCCTAGACTATATATTTGTACACTTATCCTTAAGCTACAGGAGGTATAAACAACATTGAGTTTGAAGAAAGAAAAATTCATTTCTTTAACTGATAACAAGTCAGTTCATATTGTACCATACACTATCGAGTAAGTGAGTGTGAGCGACAAAGAGTCTATGATGTATGCATGACATTGGGATTATGAGAATTTAATGGAGCTTGGCGATCTTAGGAAAATGGAAAAGTTGTATGTTCACGATTGTTCAATGGAAACAATGTAACGGTTGGTGGAGGTTGCAATAATGATGTGTTGTTTGCATTTGTTAATGAATAAGTGGTGTGAAAGAATGATGGAGGGGCCATTTCTAAAATTTTGTCTGAGTAGTATTACAAATGCTTGTAGCTTTTGTTATCCAAGTAGCATTACAAGCTTGCATATCTTTGAATACTTTTAGGTGAGAATGGATTCCTCAACAAAATCTAAGGAGTTTTTGAGTTTGCGAATGAGGTCGTTTGATGCATAACTTATGAGTGAATATATTTTGGTTGTTAATTCTAAGGTAGAACCTTAAGATTTAGGGGAGGATGAATTTTGCGGTCATAGTCATGACCGAGATGGAGAAGAGGAGTTAACACATGATGTAAATGAGGATTAAGTAGAGGATAATTTGAAGTTAAGAATGGGGCATAAGTGGATGGAGCCAAGAGTGAAGGATCATGGGAGTTCATAGATGTTGTGCAAATGACAATGTTTGCCTCGGTTAAGAAGGTTCTACTGAGAATTTTTTCTATTTTGTTCTTGTTTAATAACGAATGTGCATATCTAGTTTCCTTTGGATGATTTTACAACAAATGTTGCCCTGACACAACTTTACCTGAATAGTAGGACAATGCTGTAAGTCTTTTGGATTTTGTGTATGACTTTGAACCTAAAGGTGATGCCCCAAGTGTTTCTCCCTTTCTATAGTATGAGATTGAGTAAATTTGTTGAGTGGTTGTTGTTGGTTGGTTAGTCGTAGACATATATACTTTCTTTGTTAGTTTCTTATAAAAAAATTAAAAAGAGGATTTTTTAAGGTGTGGTGGAGCAAGTGGGTTGTCAATTCTTCTATTATGGTGAAAAAAAAAGTTCTCTTTTTATAAGACTAGAGATCTTGTTGGTACTATATGTGGTGAAGATCTTTGAGTGACTTTGTTGAGTGGTTGTTGTTGGTTTACTAGTTGTAGACATATGTACTTTCTTTGTTAGTTTCTTATAAAAAAATTCAAAGGAGGATTTTTTAAGGTGTGGTGGAGCAAGTGGGTCGTCAATTTTTCTATTATGGTGAGAAAACAAAGTTCTTTTTTTATAAGACTAGAGATCTTGTTAGTATCATGTGTGATTAAGATCTACGATGACAAATGAGGATGAAAAATCTAATATTGGTGATTTTAGATAAACTTTCCGTTAAATTGCCCAAAGACTTCTTAAAGTGTTCATGCTACCATATTGTCGTAACATCCCAAAATTGTAAAATTATATTTTCTGCAATAAATTATTTATAACTTTATGAGTTAATGATTTAATATTTTGAAAATAAGCTAACAAATTGTAGGATACCTTTAAAGTATTAAGTCTTATTTAGTAGATTAAATGTTTCATGATAGATCTTCTATATGCATTCGCATGAAAGAAGTGTTAGCATAATCATAACCTTACTTAAGCATATAAAATTACTTATAGTATTTTTCATCATCAAAACTTCAACACTCTTTATAATCTAGTATTAGACCATCTAGTGAGGTACAAACTATCTAGGCCTCAACAAGACATTTCTCTAAGTTTGTACTTTTTATCTTTTAAGGAGAGACTTGAATCCAAGTACTCTCAATTTTTGTTTGAGAGATCCTATAATCATTAAACCATAAAAGCTTTTTTTATCATATTATGATTATTATTATTCTTTTTATGAAAATGTGATTATTATTACAATTATAATAATAATAATTATTATTATTATTAATATTATTGTTATTATTATTATTACTACTACTAAATAATTAAATTCATCTAAGTTAGCACACAATATTTATCCCATATATAATTTGTCAATAAATTGATGGTTAATTTATTGACAAATAATTTGAGAGTAATTTTTTTGTCAGTAACTATCAATTGATTATCTATTGGTAAATTGACCCCAAAATTTTCTATGAAAAATAAAATTATATTAGTAATTATTCCTCTATGTTTTTCATGTACTGAAAATAGAAGAAGGAAGATGAAAAACTCTAAATATGTGTACTAAATATCTCCTTAGTTAGACCTCGTATCAACGAACTAACCATTCCAAACAAAAAATTAGGTGTTTTGAATCTATTGTCAAAATTTTTAGTCTAATCCAATTGTAAACGAATATGCAGTAACGGTTTTATAGTTGCTACTTTGTGAAAATTCTAGAATGACTTTCACTCTTCCTTATTCTCAACGTGTTAATGTTCTAAATTACTTGACATTTTCTCTTGCTTTAGGTCCCTCTCCATTCTTTTAAGACAGACATGTGGGCTTCTCAATTTAAGTCTTTTCTGGATATAGGAAAGAAACCCAGTAGTCAAGATTGAGTTCTCAAATAATAAAGAGTGATGTTATAATAATATAAATAAAATTGAAAAATTGTCTAACTTAATCATATTCGCAGTATTTTATTATTAAAATTGTGAAACATTAGTATGAAGAACGTGGGTAAAATTGATTCCATTCCAACATTTCTACATATTGCGGTGCATAAATCAACCTCATGAAGTCACCCTTTACTAGCCGCTCTGACATTGGTAACCTTCTTCCACAAATAGAAAGTAATAAATCCAAACCCAAAGAAATGTTCAGCTACCAAGTGACCCCATCACAATGCATGCATCTGAATCACATTAATCCTTGTTCAAGAACTACACTTAATTCACCGCCAAAGTTCACTCCACACAGTAGAACATAGAATCATATAAATAATGCATATCACTCCCTCAAGTCTTCAACACAAGTGATAAACAAACCGTTTCAAAGACACCTGAGTTATACCCTCCTCCTGGCTTCAACACTTTTCTTATCTCAGAAAATGGCTTCCAAAGCTTCCTCATTCCTTGCACTTGTGCTCATTTCCTATATCCTCATTGCCACAGCAGTTGTTGCACGCAGCATTGCCAAGCAAACCAACACACAAGACAAGAAAGAGCCTGAGTTCTTGTTCAAGTCTCATGATAGGGTTTATATTCCAGGCATTGGACCTGTAGGGTTTCCACCCAAGTTTCACCTTACACCTCACAATCCATTTACTGGCAATGGAGGAGCAGGAGCAGGAGCAGGAACAGGAACTGGATCAGGAACAGGAATAGGAACTGGAACTGGATCAGGATCAGGTTCAGGATCAACTGGTCGCAGTTATGTTCCAGGTGGTGATGACACTTTTGTCCCAAACCCTGGTTTTGAGGTTCCCATTCCTGGCAGTGGTGGCAGTGTTCCAGCACCAGTTCATCCATGAGTTAACTCGTGCATGTTTGCAATGCATTCATGCATGCATGCATGCTAGGGGTAGTTCTTAAGGTGGTTAATTATGCTTAAGATTGTCTTTTTTTCTATTTTCTAGCCATAGCAATCCATAAATAAGTGTGTCCATATGCACATTGGTGTGTGTGTGTATGGTGATCACAGTGGACTGCCAAGTCTTTCTGTTTTGTCCTTAATTGTATTGCTTTAAGCTAAATTAAGTGTGACGTAAGTTTATTTGTTCTTCGATTGATAAAGTAATTTTGCTTTTACGCTTCCAAATTATTGACACCCTCTTCATACCCCACACTTTGAATCCGTCTCCATTTATGTCTCTTGCCTTCTTATATTCTCTTTTAATGCACACTTTATCAGTACCTATAATTTCTTTTCCTATCCCATTATATCGCCTTTTATGTGTCTACACTTTTTTAGAATATAGGTGTTAATTATAGGTTTTTGTCCAATGCCCACCAATCTTTTTCCCTGTTCATTAGTTTGCCAGTGCGGATGTAAGGGTGTGAAATAATTATCAATGGAAAAAGCACGAATATAGGGTTCAAAATCTATATTTGTATACTTTAAAGATCAATAGGGGGCCATTCAGCACATGGTAAATCAATGCAGACTTTACATCTAAGCAACAAATCACACTGAACAAGTGTTGACACCGACGATAGCACAAACTGATATCAATTACAATAAGGACAAGATATTCCACATCACGCTTCAAACCAACCAAATGGTCTTGATTCACACAATGTACGGAGAACAAATTACAACCTTTGTTATGGCAGCAAACTCATTTATTTTCCTCAACATCTCACATCATATGAAAGACAGAATTTCGCAAATACGTAGTTGGTGTGCTATCAGCAAGCGAATAAACCAAACTACCACATGCAAAATAGTTATGCTTCTCTCATGCCAACAATGAGAAAGTAGAAGCAAGAAACACACACATACTCTTACTCTCTGCATTCTTAAATTTGCTTATTTTTCAGTGAAAGAAAAACATTTTTCATTTCTAAAAAGATTCTGATTCTGAACTATTTAGTATATAAAACAAGCTAATCAAAACTCCAAAGAGATTTATTCTAAATCCTATCAGAGAGAAATTAGCATACGACTTTGAATCCACTATATCAGTCTCAATCCCTATATAAAAAATAATTGAATTTTGTTAATTTTTGTTGACTAAGTTTCGTATAGATATTTATCAACACTATGTAATAATTTCTCTTTTCTGTGCTATGATTATAGGTTGCACCTATTGAGTAGTTGTCCTTTAAACCAGGGACCAAAAATATCAGCATTTCAAAAGGATCCCTCATTCCAATGTTTACCCCCAAAAAAATCATACTCTGAGGTCACCATCAGTTTACATCTGTACAAGAAACCCTACGCAATTTTACTAAGAATTTTAGCTGTCATCCTTCTTTATCACAGTAAAGGGTAAATAGATCAACGTATCAGAAGTAAGAACGAATCATATGTAACATTAAATAAATATTGAGTTATGTAAACATTGGCATTTTATATTCAAAGTGCACCACTAATTGACATTAACAAGTACTGCATGGGATTTGGATTCTCTACAATTTTTTTTTTTGAACTACAAAAAGTCTACACTCTTTTTTGTTTAACAATTCAAATTTAATGAACTTATCTAACTGCAGCGAATCGTGGTCCCAGCATGTCAGATGTGAAATTCAATCACATTGGTTTTTGGATTCTCTTTTGTCTAGGTTGGTAGTATCATAAATTTTTTCATCTCATTTATATATACATATCATTATCTTTTATTTTCTTTCTGTTCCTGTCTTTCCTCTATTCATACACCCTAAAACTGTACATACACTTACCATTTTCCATTGTGAATTATGATAGTGTTACGAGAGAAAAACATAAAGTAAACGTGAGACTCTGAACAAAAAATAAAATGGTCCTACCATATATAATTAATTCTATATATTTCTCAATGGTAACTTGACAATTCATGTTGATAAATAACATGAAAGAATATATATCAACTTAGGTAATTGTTACAAGAGCTGCAACTGGGTAACTAATTTGATCATATTTTATGCCAATTCACCTGAAAATATGAGTATACTATAGGGTATTAAGGGTATTGTAGAATCCTCCTTGTCCAAGTATGACATGCTAGGATCAGATCAAAACTGAACATGGCACAACCTTCCAGGTTTGGAATTAGATCTGCCACACGACATGTCCTTGTCAACTGTCAGAATAAAAGGAAACGAAGTAGATGTAAATTAAAAGAAGCATACTTAGCAAAGTAAAGAAATCAATAGTATAGCACCATACAAAGTCCTGGAATGTAACTGCAGTAACAATTTCAAAAACAAGAAAAAGTTCTGAAGCCTTTAAAATAATGAATTTTGATGATTATTCCTTCAATGTGATCAATAAGATTACCAAAAATAGCATTCATGGATCCCCAATGAAGCAACATTTCCTATTCATTAATCAACAATACCAGCAAAATTGCATTATAACTGTTCAAAATCTTCCATTGAGAGGGACAATCAAGCATTCTATAAGTCATTCCATTATGTTCTATTTATATTGCAAGTGCAGTATAAGAAAAGAAACAGAAGTCATAGAAAAAAAAACAAAAGATAACGTAACATGGAAAATACACAATACAACAAGAAGCAAGCTGTGTATAGGTAATCATTATTGGAAAAAATTGATAATAATTAAAATTGAATAAAAAAATGGAAGCACAATGACATATTTGAAGGATGAAGAAAATCTGATAAAGGGATACTCACAAAGTCTCATATATTCAAAAATTTGAACACGATTAACATCGTAGCATCTATATAATGAAAGGAGAAATGCAATTTTTATGGCATAACACCAAATAAAAATGAAGTGGGGTAGGTACCTGGTTCATTAAAAAAAAAAAGGTTGGTTTTGGAGGAATCAAATGTTCAAAATTTTGAAGATGATGAAGCATAGGAAACCCAGGAAAATCAAGAGGAAAAGGTAATCAACAAAGACAAAGAATCCGGTGGATCCATGATTCCTCTTCTTCTTGTTTTTGGCCACGGAATTGTCCATTTCTTCGAGCTTCGCCATTGATTCGAATTACAGCTTTGTGTCCGAAGAGAACTATTTATTGAACCTCATAAAAGAATCACAATAACAAAGAAATACCATATATTCTATTTTCGTATCCCACCTTCATTCTTGGTGTGCACTGTCCTCATTGTACAATTATCACACTATTTTTGCATTTTGCTCCAGTGTTTATTTTCCTATGTTCATTAAATTGTTAATCATGGTAATAATTAACATGATTAATGTTAATTACTTTATTCAAAATTATTTACATTATTGTTAATTATCAGAATTAATCTTCATAGTTGCGGTAATTGTTATTATTAAATTATGTATAATGCAGTAATGACATGTTTTTTTTTTTCCATATCGATGACTTGTGATAGAACGGTTATTTATGTATGGTATATAGGACCCTCCTATTTACATCATTTTGTTCCTATTTGCACCACCTATCTTTTCTTTTATATATTTTTAAATATTTTTCATGCAAATATTTTATTTTTAACCATTTTCATCGTCTATAACTGCACAAGGAAGCCTAAGGTTCCGGAAAATAGTGCAATAGTATAATTAATGAAAACTAGATTTGGTTATGTTTAGTAAGATGTCAATTTACACTGCACAATGAAAACTAGCAATTGCCATTGAATATTGTAAGAATTACATTTCGATTACAATTTATAGATGTGTAGATGACATGCAAAGTGTCTTGACATCAATAAAATCTTAATTATATGAAATATAACGTCATTACTATACTAATATCACAAATTCATATTTTCTAATTGGAAATGAAGACATGAAATGGGCTTTATCACGACAATATTTGGGCTATTGCAAAGTCTCGGGAGATAATAAAGCCTCATCCTTTGAGAAATATATAAGAGGAAGTAATAAATAAACAAATTTATAAAATCACACAGAATGAAAATTCGTATGTAATTGCTAAATAAAAGGATTTAACATAAAATTTATAAAATCACACAGAATGAAAATTCGTATGTAATTGCTAAATAAAAGGATTTAACATATTTGTTTTTGGAATGATCATTCACTCATCATAACGTACATTTATACTATTAACATCTAAAGTTGTTCTTAATTAAATCACTTATTTTCTAATGGGAAAAAGTTCTACATCTGCAATATGTCAGTAGTGAAGTTTTTTAATCAAATCACCACAAATCTGAACCTAAGATTCGTCGCTCTTATCAACCAATGTTGCAATGACATGTTAACAATAAAATTTGTCTACTTTAACATCAACAATATGATTTTGACGAAGAGCTAAATAGAAAAATTTGCTTTATCAATTACTCAAATCTTGTGCTTAGAATGTGTGACAAAATCTTAAAATTTATAACAAAATGAAAACTGTTTTCAATGTTTTGCTGAAAAAATTAAATAGAATCTAGTTTCCATTGTGTGTCAATGTACAATAAGGAAATAGTTCTCCTGAAATTAATGATATAGAGTTAGAGAAAGAATTTGAGAAGAAGAGAAAAAAAAGGTGTGACAGGGAGATAAGAGTTAAAAGAAAGGGGGTATACCACTAAGAATAGAGTGAAAGTGAAAATGGAGAATAAAAGATAGTAAGAAATTATGTAAAGAAATAGGTAGGGGTTGGTGTGGCTGTTAAGAGAAAAAAAAGGTAAGGGTTGATGTTTTGTGAATTATATTATGAGATGTATTATATAAAATAATGTTTTTTTTTATAAAATTTATATTAGGTATTATTATTAACTTTGACATTTCAATTAAGTTAATATTATCAACAATCATATAAAAAAATATATAAAAAAATAAATTTTGTATAAAGTATCAATTACACAAATTTGTTACGTAGTTTTTGGGTACTTTAATTGTTAAACACAAATTCTCAACTAAGATATGTGTTTATCAATTTTTTTGTAAGAGTTGGAACCATTTTTAAAGTATTTTGTTTTATTTAATCTATTATTTATTGATAACAAAATTTAATAAAAACGAGTAGAATAATAAAAATTTCAAAAATAAAAAATAAGTGAGTGTTATAAATATGAAAAAAAGATATCAATAGTCATATATATATATATATATATATATATATATATATATATATATAT
>Ga0099824_1004644_pt1 | contig 19704 bp, 6 predicted proteins | sample SiratrowhiteBW_FD_76837 | JGI IMG/M metagenome (GOLD analysis project Ga0099824, IMG submission 76837) | Root nodule microbial communities of legume samples collected from California, USA - Siratro white BW | ecosystem: Host-associated > Plants > Roots > Nodule | place: USA: California... | reverse complement strand
TTTTTTTTTTTTTTTTTTTTTTTTTTTTTTTTTTTTTTTTTTTTTTTTTTTTTTTTTTTTTTTTTTTTTTTTTTTTTTTCTTTTTTTTTTTTTTTTTTTTTTTTTTTTTTTTTTTTTTTTTTTGGTAGTTTAATCGTTTCTTTCTTTAGGTTGTTTTTTTTAGCTTTATAATTAACCTTTCTCATGATTGTAGTCTAAATTTTTATTTCTTGCATTGCATCCATGCATAGTGAAGGGTTAATTAGGGTTAAATAACTTGATATTTGTTGTTGGGATTTGACGTTAGCTACTGGTCTTTGTAAGTTGATATGGGTGTTCATTTTTATGTTAGTTTCGTTTGGGTACCTTTAATGTCTCTTGTTTATTAAGTGTTTTTTCTGTTTTGTATTGCAGTCGAGCATTTTGGGACAAGAGGATCTCCCAGGAGGTCCTTGGTGATGCCCTGGGCGAGGTATGTTCATTTTGATTGTTTTTGTTGTTTCTTTTAGTGTTAAAGAGTTATCTATTAACCGCTATAATTTTGTTACTGAAGGAGTTCAAAGGCTATGTTTTTAAAATCACTGGTGGGTGTGACAAACAAGGCTTCCCAATGAAGCAGGGTGTGCTGACCCCTGGTCGTGTCCGACTCTTGCTCCATAGGGGTAAGATTCTTCTATAGCTTCAGTCTGTTGTTTTGGTTTATAAGCAAATCATAATCACTGTTGATTGATGTTGGAAGCATTTATATGACTGCCATGTTCAACATTTGGATGTTGTGGTGAAAATTTTAGAACGGATTCCTGTTTTTCTCTACCTGCTTATTCTTTTTTTCTTTGTATTTTTACGCGGTGTGTCTTATTATGTGTTGTTGTTGACTGAGGACACTTAATCACTTGATTGTCATAATGTTCATTTGCAGACTTGATAATTTTGTTTGCATTTGAACAGGAACTCCATGTTTCCGTGGATATGGGAGGCGCAATGGAGAGCGTAGAAGGAAGTCTGTTAGAGGATGCATTGTTAGCCCTGACCTCTCTGTTTTGAACTTGGTTATTGTGAAGAAGGGTGACAATGATTTGCCTGGTCTCACTGATGTTGAGAAGCCAAGGATGAGGGGTCCGAAGAGAGCATCAAAAATTCGAAAGCTGTTCAACCTGTCCAAGGATGATGATGTGAGAAAGTATGTAAACACATACCGTCGAACCTTTACAACTAAAGCTGGTAAGTTTTTGGTGTCCACAAATTTTCTATCGGTTTCTGTATGCTGGGCGGACTGAGAAAAAATGTAAATGAATGATCATATTAAGTAACCTATGCAGTGTATAGAGCATCAACTCTATAGTTCCTAGTCTGAATTTATTCACATATTCTATTGATATTCTAATCAAATAACTAGTAGTTTTATCTTTCAGTGAAAGCAGAACTTAACTTTAGCTGATAGTGTGACTTAACCTCTACATTTTTAAAATGTTATATTAAAAAACGATCTCCGTGTGCATTTCCGAATATGAAACCAAGTAATGAATGTTTATGATGGGGTCTGATATTTGAATAAAAGAATTGTTTTACTCGTTTACTCAACATTGAAATCCAATTATTTATTGAAAATGTTTTGTATATGTGATTTAATCTGTAATGGATAATTGGACACAGGGAAAAAAGTGAGCAAAGCTCCAAAGATTCAACGATTGGTCACTCCTTTGACTCTCCAAAGGAAGCGAGCAAGGATTGCTGACAAGAAGAAAAGAATTGCTAAGGCAAAATCAGAAGCAGCAGAGTATCAGAAGCTCCTTGCTTCCAGATTGAAGGAGCAGAGAGAACGCCGGAGTGAAAGCTTGGCCAAGCGTAGATCCAAACTTTCTAGTGCTACCAAAGCCACCGTTACTGCATAGGCTTCGTGAGATCTGGTGAGGTTTAAACTTCACTTCAGTTTTTGGTAGTCTCGGTTGCGGGTGTTTATGATAAACATTTATGGTTTTGCAATTTAAATACATTGAGTTCATTTGAGTAATTTTCGATGATTTTTGTTAGAGTTCAATCGAATGGAATGATTTTTTGCCTAGTTGGAACTTTTATATATTTCATGTGTTGGCATCTATAAAAAGATAACATTTCGTTTTATGCAACGCCGCGATTACGATTAACACGAGCAAGCGTTTTTTAAGCTTGAGCAAAATTTATCTGTTTCGCCCAAAATTGCATAAATCGACAGGTAGATCACATGGTCTCAATGAAATATTGTGAACTAGTTAAATTTATTGCGCTCATTACGGTAGGTTTATTTAGGACTGGTTCTAGCATGTTGCACAAGGGCGTATTCATGAGTTAAAAATTGACTCAACCTAATTCAAATATTTCATTGAGATATTCTTGGAAGAATGATAGTGATTTGAAAGTCCTTATAACTTTGCAGTAGTAGAAGCTCTGACAAATTACTCTTTTCTTAGTTTGAGTTTACTCCTTGAAACTTGGGTGGATTTATATGTAAGAGAGGATAATATACTTTATACAACAAATAATTGTTAAAAGTGTTATTTATGCCTTAGTAATCACTTAGTGTTATGTTGATAAGTGTTTTGTTTTCCTCAATTTTGTATGCTTTAGTTATAACCCTTCAAAATATTCAGAAAATGTTGAGTACTGATTGCGGACGAAGCATCACTGCGGAAAATGAAAAAGTATCTTGATAGAGAGATGGAGGCTTCATGATTGGAGCGTGCATTTTTCTGTTCCTCATACAAAATAGGAATTGGATCATTTATCCTACTATACCATTATGTATCATTGAATCTCCGAATAAAAAAAATTAAAACTTAAATTAAACTCTATTTTATAAATAGATATTTTTAAATTAAAAATTATTATAAATACAGGATCATGTTTTTAGAAGTATTTTTATTATTAATATAAAGTAATTCAAAAATTTATATCTTTAATTGAAACGAAAACAGGTTGATATCAACTTCGGATCAAATTTGACTGATAGGCAAGTGCAAATTATTATCATTATTATTATTTAATTAAACAAGCTTGAAAGAGTTCCAGTGTATGATTGATATACAACATTTAATGCACACTAGATTCAGTATAATTTTTATATTTAAAGTGAAAAGAAAATCCACAGTTTGAGCGAGACCTTCAATAGAGAATGCTTCAGTTTCAGCGGAGACCTTTAATAAAGAATGCTTCAGTTTCAGCGGATGTTTAGTTGAATCAAGTTCACCTAATTTGAGAGAGAGGATGAATTAAAAAAGATTTAAAGAATAAAAAAACTTTAAAAGAATGAAATTAAAAATTATAAAATAATTTTTATAAATGAAATGGAAATTATCAAATAGTGAATGATGATTTTAAAAATTAAAAAACATCCTTTTAAATAGGTATAGGATGGAGTTTGTCACGTGTACTGTAATATAAATAGGTATAAATTATAAACACGAAACAATTATTAACATTAATATATATTTATTAATATATATATATATATATATATATATATTATATGAAAATTAAACTGATTTATACTTCTTCTAATTTAACTATAATTTTTTAAATAATTGATTTCAATAATTATATATGTTTTAACATTTATAATACTTTACTTTTTTCCAAAACAGTTATAATATAATTAATTTCCCTTCAATCTACCTATACTCAATACAATCTATCTATTCATAATTATATTATTAATATATAATAATTAAATCAATAAAATCAATTTAATCTAATTCATTTTAATTCTATATTTTTTATATTAAAATCAATTTAATCCAATTCATTTCAATTTTTTATCATCTTATTCTACAAGAGTCAATTAGTAATTTCAAAAATATATCAATTAAAAAAATAAAAACAAATCTATAATATTTATCAAATCATTTCTCTCAAATCCATTCAAATCTTACCATCTATCCATTAATTCAAATAATCCTATTATTCATATACAATGTACTCAAATTCCTTCAAATCTATTGACTTAAATTCACTCTCATCCACACACGGAAAAGTAGGCTTAAGGTTGTAGTTTTATATTACCAGTAGGTTGACACAGTTTGACCAATGGCACAATACCAAATTGATAACATAGCGTTAGATGATTAGGATGGACCTATTATTCATAAAGGTCTGCTATAAGGCATCTCCCATGCTGGATAGTTCCATAACTCTAAAATCTGGGTTCTACAAAACCTTTCTATTGAAACACGATTATAGATTACAAAAGTAAAAAAAAAAATAGCTTTTCTATTATAAAAATTTTTTTCAACCAAATATAAAAAATTATCAAAATGTATTTCATTACGTTAAAACAAGTTACAATTTTTTTAAATAATATAATTAAATAAAATCCACAAATAATTTTGGAAATGGGAAGTCATTTGATAGGTTAAGTAAAGATGCTTGCCAGTTCTAGGGTATGAATCATAGAAGAGAATTAAAAAGAAAATATAGAACTCATAAATAAGTTGGTTTTGGTGAACATGAAAAAATAAGACAAAATTATACACCCAGAACACTCCCCTCTTTTAAAACATTCTCAAACCTACTAGTATAAGTGCCATGCATGATGAACAACCGTGTTACATTGGAGGAAAAAACTGCGGCAAATTTCACCTGAAATCACCCAAGGAATCGTATCTAGATCTAAAGAATTAAAGCTTAGCATTGATAACTCAGGCCATTTTTTGCCCAACTATAAATATAATTAAGTAAAAAGCTATGCCCCTAGCTTACAAATCCAAGACTGTTAGTGACAACAAAACACTGTCAATCACCAGAGCAAGGAATTGAGTGCATATAACATTATACAATTAACATCAAAAGCAACAAGAGCAGTCAAATGGGCAGAGAGGGGTATTTCCAGCATCTGCGTTATTAATACCTAACTCATCTTCAGTGTAGATGGTGAACCCGTCCTCGGTTTTCCTTTTTGGTCGAGAAGGTCGGTCTGCAAACTCACCATTGTCTGATCCATCTGTTTTCCTCTTCACATTCTTCTTCCTCTTCTTCTTTGTTTTATCAGTACTCTTCTTTACTTCGTCAGATTTTCCAGTCTTTTTCATTTCAGACTTCTTCCTCTTTTTTCCAGCAAATATTTCATCAATTTCATTACATGCTTTTTTTGGTGTAGAAGAGGGTTTCTCCTCTGTCGCAATAGTATTCTCCTGCAACTGAATTGGTGTTGTTTTAGAACTCTTCTTCGTCATTGAAATGAAAATGAATCTGCATATCACGTTACAATCTTTGTGAGACTGAAGATTCAACAAACATTAAGAAGAAAAACAAATGAAGAAAGAAGATTAAGACCAGCTAGGCGAAGATTTAGAACCACAGTTGCTAGGGCCAGCATTTTTTCATTTAAGATTAGATTCTCATTTTGGATATTCATAAAATAGAAAAGGATGAATAAATACAATTTTATGTCATCAGAAGGAAAAATGTAATACAAAAGAGGAAAAATACAGACCCAACTAAAACTTTAATATCAGATTATAAAACTAAAGAAGCAAATAGAATAAAAAACAATAAAAGAAAAAGTAAAGAATGAAAATTAAGAAAAACTATTTGTTCTCCTAAAGGTCACTAATAATTTTGATCCAAAATCACTACTTGACAGAAATATAACTTCAGTCAATATCCATATTGCTACATTTTCCAATTAAATTAAGGGCTAATGGCTTTATCCGAAGCTCTGATAACCGATTACCCCTTAATTTAATTGGCCAAAGAGCAGCAATCAGAATTTATGCAAGATGGCACTAGAGATTAACATAATCAGTAGCAGCTATTCCATTCAAACCAAACCAAAGTTGTAAACGGCATCTCAGATTGGGAGTGTATAAAATTCCCAGCTGTTTCCTTTTCCTAATATGTCAAGAAACAAATGAATTTTAAAATTAGAATGAACTCTGAGTTCAATTGCTGTCAGAGGCAGTATAATTAGACTGAATCCGGGCATCCATTGGCGAAGCTAAAACAGGTATTTTATTCTTGCCATAACACAAAACTACCATGTAACTAAAAACCAGTGATCACTACCTACAGATAAATTTGCACAAACGTGATAAAACAAAGAAACGCTGTATTTTTACGAAATCAGAAAGTGCTATATAAAATCTCAGAGGAAAAAAAGAGGGGTAACGATTATACCAGTGCGCGAGCAAGGGGAACCCGATGATTGTTAACAAGTTAGCTTTGGTATTTCATTCTTTTGAAACCCTACTAAGCGAGATACGCTATAATAAAAAATATCAATGTTTGAAGCTAAAATCTCTGATTTTTTTAGGCAGATAAAAGAAGAAGCAATGTTGTTTAAAATCATTAAAATACCAATTCAAATTTACTATCCAAAACAGGAAGTTTAATCTCAAACACAAAATAAGTTCAACAGACAACATCATACATAGCAATCAGAGCTACTCAGTGAAGTTGGGAAGGGAGCTGGAGGACCAACCTGTTGCCACGACGAACACGACTTGAGAATGCGGGGAGGGCGACGTTCACACCGGCGACGAGCGCAGCTGCGAAACTGCGTCTTCGCGGTACTGGCGGCGGCAGAACCGACGGCTGCGGCACGTGGGCGTGGAGCGTGTGGTGTGGGATATGAGAAGGATGATATGAGAGTGAGAAGAGTTGGGTTAGGGTTAGGAAATTAGGGGAAACATGAATGGGCCAATAGCTCCATGAATCCTTTCTTTTAATTTTTTGGTTTTTACTTCTTGCACCCCCAATTTTGAATCTACACCTTACAATTACGTGAAATGGCTAAATTGTCTCCTTCCTGCACTTCACCGTTGTTGCACTATCATCACTACAGAAGAAGGAGATGAGAACGTCGCAATTATAAGAAAAGCGAAAAAATTATCGTTCTAAACAACTTTTTTCCAAAATACATGAATTGTGTTCTTAAATAAATAAATTTTAATTTACATCTAACATGTTTTGAACTCCACGATAAACTTACTTTTACTCAAATTTGTAGATATATTTATTCAAAAGTCAATTATGACTACTCAACACTTGGAATAACCTACCGATAACACATCACCTAAAATTATACTATTCTAAATTCATAAGTATATTTATCCAACTTAACACTAATAAAGAATTTTCAATGTATCTGAATCAAAAATTCTCAAATTTAACTTAACTCTCCTTATCTTAGTGTTAAAATACATAAAATTTATAATAAAATTTGTTCTTATATTTATGAAACTCCAACCTATAAAATCAACTTCTAAAATTATTAAGATTACTAAGAAGTTATTATCCCTAAACTGATTCAAGAAGACGCACTAGTAAAAAAATGACCTTTATCGTCGGGTCCCAAACCAACATTGATCCAGGAGACGTTGAAAATGATGTCGGTTAAACAACCAACGTGGTAAAGATCCTCACCATGTCGGTTAAGACCAAGGAACCGACGTGGTGCTTCACCCTATTACGTCGGTTGGAAGCCTCACAACCGACGTCATAGGGCTGTTTTTAAAAAAAAATGAGAAAAAAAAAACTTCAGAATTTTCCAGAATTTCTTTGATAAATCTCCAATACATACAAAGAAAAACCACAACAATTTCCAGAAATTTTTAACCAGTATAAATAGATGAAATAGTAAGCTAAAATCTAAAAAAATGAAAAAAATACAAAAAAAATAAAAAAAACAGGGTAAACAATGGAATTTTGGAAAAAAAAATTCTGAATTCCCTTTGGGGATGGTTGAGGAGCTTCGTTATGCAATTTTGAGAAACTTTCATTTTTGGAGCGTCTCAATGCGAGCTTTTTATCAAAAGTTATGACCATTTGAAGTTTTTTCGTCCAAAAATTTTGAAACCCTAAATCTATGATACAAACATCCAAAAAGCATTTCAAACATACAAAGATAAGAAAACATACCTCTAGTAGATAGTGAGAGCAAAACCAGTGAACAGAAATCGACCCAAACAAAATCTACCAAAACCAAAAAATTACAAAATTGGAGTGAATGAAACCATACAAGACAATGAGAGATGGGGGAGAACAACACGCGAGGGAGAACACCACGTACCAGCGAGAACATGAGCAAGAACGTGAGACAGAATGCAAGAACGAGTGAGAGAGAAAATGACAACATGAGCGAGAGAGAATTGTGAAGAAGCTGCGCGCACAGGAGTGAAAATGAGAGAGGGAGGCAAAGTGTAAAAGTAAAAACAGTGTAGCTAAGAAGCACCACGACGGTTCTGGGCTTCTAACCGACGTGGTGCAAACCCTAATTTTCCCCAAAATTTTACTGCGTGCACTACGTCGGTTTCTAATACCCAACCGACGTAGTGAGCAAAAATCCCACATCGGTTATGGCCCCTAACTGATGTGGGAGTTACGCGCCTCTTTAAAAATTTAAAAATTTGATTTTTTTTCTTTTTTATAAATAGATCAATGACGGTTGTTTACTTGAACAAACGTGGTTAGGTTCATTTATTTACAAAAATGTCATCGCGTTTTTGATAACGTCGTTTGCAGATTTAACCATCTTAATAAGAAGACGTTAAAGCCTAGTTTTCTACTAGTGAGGAAATACAAAATTCTCACATCTTAAGAAAAAAGAAGAAGGAACAAAGAGATGAATCCAATTATAAAAAAATTAAGAATTCATCATCAAAATTTTAATCAGTCTATATCTATTTTCAGATATTGCCTCAAGTGTTATCTAATTGTGAGAAGAGTAGACATTCTCTAGAAATTTAAAAATACTATATAGTTTATAGTTTTATATTACCTCAAATGTGTTAGCTAATTGTGAAAAGAGTATAGATACTTTAGAAATTTAAAAATACTATATAGTTTATAGTTTTATAGAGTATAACAATGAAAAAAGAAACATTTTAAATCATTTTATAGTTTTTTCACATTTTCATTCTTCTTTTAATTTGAACTTTGTTCTTTAAATTCAAATCAATTAGATCGCATAAATAATACTAATTGCAACAATTTTTGCGACATATTTTGGATATAACGATGATCTCAGACAAGTGATGAAAAAGTGTTGAAGATTTCGTATTATATAAAGATATGACCAAATTAAAAAAACATAAGTGGATAGAAACCTTACCTTACAAAATTGATTCTGTGAGGATGAGTTAGACATTAACCTCACTTTAAGATGATATCAAAGCTTATCAAGGATCCATCTTAGTGATATTAGTTGGACCTACTATCAGGTCTTCATCGACTCCTCCCAAGCTCAATGTCTTAGACGTGAGGAAGTGTATTAGAAATCCTACATTGGCTAAAGATATGGTCAAATTAAGAAGGTATCAAGGCTTATCATGGTGAGATTTTTTAGACTATCATTTCTTATAAAAAATAAAGAGATGAACAAAGATGAACGAAAATGAACATAAGATATGAGAATGAAAATATTCTCTCTATTTTTTTATATTTGATCAAAAGTAGAGAATTAAATATATACAAGTACTCTACCCATTCTAGGTATAGTTAAATAAAGAAAACAAAATAAAATGATTACAATCTGATAATCACATAAAAACAAATAAATAGAATTGATGGTAATTTGATTTTATCATAAAGACAAAATCACATAATTGATATTAGTTTCCTTCTAAAAACCTTGTATCCATATCCTCTGAAATCGTTCATTTTCTATTTCCAGGTTGAATGTCCTCAATGTGAGAGGGTGTATTGGATATTGCACATCGACTAGAGATATGACATATATATATATATTGGATGCAAACCTTATCTTTTAAGTCCACTTTTATAATATGCATGGTTTTATATTTGTCTTTTATGTCAATGCTTTTCTGAACATGCTAAACTTTTTGTTGACAACTTTCATTGTTATTCTCCATGTGCATTTAACTTTTGCATATTCTTTTGTGCCTCTAACATCATTATATTAAGCATACAACTCATAAGCGTGGTTAACTTTTGCCTATTGTTGAAGAATTCTCTTATCTTTGTATATTGAGTTTATTGTTTGATGAAACATGTGTCTAATCTTTGTGTGTATGTGTTGAGTAATTGTTTGAACTTCATCTATTTTTCACACTCTTACATGTAATATTTCTTTGGAAATTTCGTTTGTATTCTTTATTTATCTAGTATTAGATTTAGGGTTTACTTATTATTATATCATCAAAACCATTAGTTTCTTGGACAAAAATATCAAATTTACACTTGTATATATGAATTTTCGTATATACCTTAACCGTTCTCTTAAGCACTCAAGGATTTTGCACACATAACTTTTCTTTCTAAAGTAAAAGTATTTACAAAATAATTTATGATACTTCTTATGCAATACATAAAAGAGGGGAAAGGGATCAAGCACTTCCCTCTTGTATATGTAACACAAATTTTATCCTGTTATTCATAGCTAATTTTCTACTCAAACAAAGGGTTTATTATATAAAAAATGTTATTTATTTTCTTTAAAAAGTTTTCTAACTATGTAAAGCTCTTCTTTGCTTGTTTTTTTTCATCTAGATCCATAATTTATAAGTATTTCCTTTCTATCTATGAACATATTAAGATAATCAATCATAGTATTTCTTCATTGGTTAAAGTATACACTCATATAATTATCGTATACAAGCACCTTAATCGTAACCAAACTACTTTTATAAACCATGAATACAAGAGATATAATGATTTTTAGTGATTTTTAGCGAGTGACCTTCAGAGTGGAATCTTTTGCTATTTGTTTTTCTTCAAAAGGTGTGCTACAAGTATATCAAATAATATAAAAATAGTTGACATGATACAGAACTTAAACCTACAAAAATTATAAATTTGAGATAATATTATATTTATTTCACAATGAAAAACCAATAAATATGAATATTATTATGAGAATAAGAAATATTTTTTCTTTAATCAAATCTTCAAATTGATGGATGTTTCATTGTTTAAAGTTAGCTAAATCTTTGGTCGTTAAAATAAATACTAACATTATTATTGGAAAGAAAGAAATTAATAAATATAAATATTGTTAAGATTTATGAAGTGATAGTTGTTAATTATAGGTTAGATTTAGGAAGATTTGGTTGATTTTTGTTTAATTCTGTTTTAGTTTGAGATTTTATTTGGCTAATTTGGTTTTAATTTGAGGTTTGTTAGATATTTTGTTTTTTAATTAGTTTTATGTTGCAAAAAAGAGCGGATTTTGTGGAAAATTAGTTTCAACTAAAAGAAGAAAGAGAATGGGTGCAGAATTAAAGAAAAAGGAGCGTAAGCGACTTTTCGCTGGAGCGAGGGAGATAGCCTGGGCTAAAATCCACTTAAAGTTGTTACTATTTTCAAGGGCAGCAGTAGAGCGCAAATCATGAGATAACGGCTCAAAGTAACCAACTCAAATGGTGAACATTATAAAAGGAGGATAGGGTAACAAAAAGGATCATCCATCACCTACCATATCTCATTTGTGGGAACGCTCTCTTAGCCGTTGTGATCAAGATCTTTCTTTTCTTCTTGTATTTTCATGGCTACCATGAGTAGCTAATTTTCTTCTTCTTGGGATTGAATGTAATTTCTCCACTTCAAATGTACTCTTGATATTTATTTGATATTGTTTTATTCAATTTATCTTTGTTTAACGTTTTATATTAAATTCTCATACTTTAAATTTCTCTTTGTGACTGAAAAGCACTTTTTGGAATTAGAACCAAACCTTAATGCATTACATTTATAAGTTCAGGACTGAATTATAGAGTAATGAATGCATATAGCAACTGATCTTAATGCTAATTAAATTATTTTAATAACTAGACATAGAAGTTAGAAAATTTAGTTTATAAAATTCAATGCTAGAGAAATCAGGTTGAAAAGACTTTTATTTGAGCAGATTGATAATTGAAAAAGACAATATTGAATTCAGTTAAGAGTATATGAGAATGGAGAATATTATTATTCAATCCCAAGGTTGTTATTATTATTGATTTTTCCTCTTTATTACTAATTGCGTTTCAAGCTACTTTTTATATTCAGTTACCACAACAAATCATTATTGTTTAATTTTGTTCATAATACAATTGATATTGAGTCAATCTATAATTTCCGTTCCCTGAGGATACGATACTCTCTTACTCATTATATTACTTGTAGACCCAGTCTGGAAAATATTTAACATGAAGCAAATTGTGCTTTGAATATTTATCCTTTTCATATAAAAAAACATTTCAAAACTATTTGTTATACATCGATTATTGTATTGAGAAACTTTTTAAAGCTTAGTGAAACGAATATATATATTTTATTTAAACTTTATATTTGGAATCGTGTTGAACATGAAAGAAAATAAATAAAAATGAATAAGTATATTAAAAATATGAGAAGGATTGCATCTATTATCAATTTATAATTTCAACCTAAAAGATTTCTAAATTTCAATTCTTGTCTTGCTTGAGTTATTGTAAAATAAATTAATGAGTTATTTAAATTTCTATTTTATTAAAATAAAAAATACAATGTATTTTTTTTATCTTAGTCTGTGGTATTTATTTTTCTTCATTCTAACATCATTCTGATCCAAATGTTGATTTTTTTTTTCAACTACACTAAACTATAATAAATTCTTAGATTAATTTCCCAACTGCTCATTAAAATACATGCTAACGTAATATTCTAAACTAATATAGGCTAATATTAATGATTTAATTCAATTTGACTTTTATTTAAGTTTGGGATATATTTCGCTCAGTATTGTAATATATGATCTTTAAATATATTTTTGGTTACTATAAAAACTAGTTATTTTATTCAACAATTAAATGCTTTTATGCTGAGATTAAACCAAAATAATGCTTAAAAACAAATAATCATACTTTCAGAAAGGATATAATTAAGTAAAAAAAAAAAAAGGATTCGATACATGAAAAAAATTTAAACTAAGAATAAAAAGAAGATCATTAAATTAAATAAAGTAAAATCTATTGTTAATTTTAATATTAGTAAGTCCGTCAACCATGGAATGCATTCATAATAAATGTGAGAAAACCTTAAAGTTCAAAACATCAAGATCTTCCTCTAAATACCAAGAAAAGTTTGAGAAACAAAAATTGAGTCAAATTTAAACCACAAATATTTATAACCACAATCCACAAAAATCTTTATTACAAAATCAAAGTCATAAATTCCAAATAATAAAATTTATAAGAACAATTTTCAATGTGATACCCACTAACCCCTATAAAATGTCATCACAAGTAGTATAACCACAATCTTCATCAATGTTGATCTTAACTTAACCAAGAACAAACATAATCATTAACATATTCCAAATCACTTAAAGAGTCCCAACTTCTTTTTAGAATCTTATTTAGATATAAATGAACTTCAATATAGTAAAGTTGACAATATTATTATTTATATATTTTTTAAGAAGAATTACCGTTCAAAGATCATAGGTAACAACCACTGCACAAAATTATTTCACAAGAAGACTACTTTCAAGTTTGAGAAACCATAAAAATATCATTAAGAGCGAGAAAACCCGAATCTGAAAAAAAACTTGCTAAAACTAAAATCAGATTTTAAAATAAATGTGACGCCAAAAAAATGATGCAAAGTACTCTTTTCCTATTGGTTGCCCATAGAACACATAGAGTACATATTAATTCATGTAAGTTAAATCTCCTTATCCTAGAAAATTTTACTATGTAAAAGTTTTCATACAATAAGAGTACTTTTGGTAAGAGAAATAGAATTCTCCCAAATCAAACTTTCTGACTCTGGTATATTATTAAAAATGTGAAAGAAATTTCTATCCATTTTCTAACTAAGGATATTTTGAATATTGTTCAAACTTATAATGTTGTGTAAAGAAAATAACAAAAATCACAAATTACCATCCTAAACATGGACAATAAACAATTTTAGATATAAAATGACTCTTCTTATTACTAAGAATCTCACTAAATTGAGAAATAGAAACTTTAAAACACTAATTTTATTCCAAAAGTTAGTTTACTCACCATTTTAATTTTGTTTTAAAAGTTAATTGACTCACATTTTCACGAGTTCAATGAATATTTTCAAAAATAGTACGCTAGACTAAACTTGGAAAAGATTTATAAAGGACAAGCTCATGGTTACTATAAAATTAGTTTAAATTTAGTAATTTTATAAATTAATATACGTTCAATTTTTGTTAAAATTGATATAATTTAATTCAAATTTGTTTCCAATTTAAGTTTAAGTTGATAATATGATAATTTCTAAATATATATTTAGTTATTATAAAATTTCTTAAAACATAACAATTTGTCAAATTATTATACGCTAAATTTTAAGGTCGACGATTATCTTTTAAATAAGGCGTTTCCATTTTGCATTATTAAATGCATTTATTGTTTTAAATTTTTTTTATTCTCAATAATTTATTTTTTAGTTAATTTAAAGATATATTTATAAAAGTAGCATAATTTTGGAAAGAAATTTTTTATCCAAAACTTTTTTTTTTCTTTTACACATTATAGTTACTCTAAAAGGAAAATTTTGCTTTGACAATTACAACTGTCATACAACCAAATGCTAACTACTGAGATGACATAATTACATATGTGGAAAAGGATAAAATGGAGTTTTTGCTTTTAAAGGACATTTATGATATTTGGCCTGTTTTAAAAAGAGCAAGTAAAACATCCCAGCATCATAAATGTTAACACCAACAATTAGCAAAAGGAAAAAAGATAATTTTACTTATAGCTTTTCCATCTCTTTAATTTCAAAAAATTAATTATTTGATTACAATTGTCTAGGCTATAACCAATGAAGAAAAGAACACAAATCTGCAATTCCATTATTCAGTTTGGGGATCCAATTGCATAAATCATGTTCCTGACGTAAAAAACTACTTAACAAAAAGGAAAAAATGGTAAAATTATCTGAACCCTAATCTGAATGATTTGGAACCATGAGGAAGAAACATTGTTCTGCTTCGGAGAATTGGGCAGAATTAAAACTTCATCGGAAGGAGAAGGAGTAGAAGCAACAACCCCAATATGCTAAGTTTGTCCAGAGTTTTTGAAGAGATGACTTATATCAGCAAGTGGGACCCTCCTCATGTTTAGACGATAATGTGAGGAACGGGAGAAGGAGAGGTACAATGTAAGGGACACAACGTTCCCTCAAAAACGACAGCAATGTGAGATCTAAGATTGATTTCTCGGCTGCAATGCGTGGACGATACTATTGTGATAAAACCTCAACCAGCTAAATCCTAATAATATCATTCCACCATCAGTGCCACACTGGAACATTTTTTTCTACGTCAGTAACACGATAACCACGCGTGAGTGCCTTGTAAACTGAGTGTGTTACTTGCTCTAAAATCATTTAAAAGTTTTTTTTGAAAGAATCTCTATTATTTTATTAATAAATAGAAATGAGTACATTTAATGTTTTAAAAATATAACATGTTACTTCATTCCGAGTCAGAGGTGATAGAGAAGGATCAACCCTGTGAATTAAGTTTCAGGTGGTTTGTGTCCCCCCTTTGTTTCCAAGGTTTCTGCTGATAAACCTCACCACTCTTTCTGTGCATTATTTCAATTCCATTTTCATGTCATCTTAGTTGGCCAGAGAAGGGACTCCACAGTCTACCCCATTTATTTTGTTTATACTTTTATCATAATCTGACACCTCTCTCACCAAACCTCCCTTCCAGATTGGGACCCTTCATTTTTGGTCTTTCTAAACGTTTCACATCAATCCCCTTCACCCAAATTTGCATAAACACCAATTTTCCCTTCTCTCATCTTTTCTCATTTGGTATTTCATTAATTCTTCACTCCTCTCAAATTTATTAAACATAGATCCCCAGAACCCACTCAGATTTAACAAGATCCTACTCAATTAATTCCAACACCCAGTTTCAGATACGCCCATAACATTCAAATTAAATTTTAGAGATTTGCTTGGTTCTTTTTTGGTTCATTGTGGGGAGGCAGTAAAAACCATGCACCCTCCTGTAATCATCGCCTTGGTTTTTGGCACCTATAGAGGAATCTCAAACACGTTGGACACGTGGCGCCTCTACACAGCCCCCGATATCTGGAACAGGACACGCTTTTATTTAGAATCCATGCCACCAACCATTTCATAGTACACCACAAATATAAATACAAAGCAAATCAACCCCATCCACGCCCGAATAACAAAACAAACTAAGATATGGAACAAGACCAAGGGAGAGAGGAAAATACAAAAATTCAGCTTGCAGTTACAGCACCAAAACCGCAGCAGAAATGTCCTCGCTGCGATTCCACCAACACCAAGTTCTGCTACTTCAACAACTATAGCCTCTCGCAGCCTCGTCACTTCTGCAAAACGTGTAAAAGGTACTGGACGCAAGGTGGAACCTTCAGGAACATACCCGTTGGTGGTGGTTCCCGTAAAGCCAAACGTGGCAAAACAGATTCTTCACCTTCCAATTTGATGAACCCTTCACTCACTATGGCTCAGTCAACTAGCCCTTACTATCAACTTGGTGTTGGTGGAAGAGGGTATTTGTCATCTCTGGCAACGCTTCATTCTCTGACCACATCACAGCCCTTCAATCAGTACCTGAATGTTGCGGCTTCTCCTTCTGGTTTGCCTCTTCTGTCTGGCTTCAGCGCTGCTTCTTTTTCTCCTCCAAGGTTCCATCACATGGGAATCAGAGAGAGGGTGGAGTCTCTCTATCCTGCACCACAACCTTTGCTTCCATCAACCATGGCTAGTGCTGCTTCTCACTCTGCTCATTGCCCACAAAACTTGATTAATAATGTTTCAAGTACAAACCTTGCGGCTGGTTCTGATGCCTCTTTATGGAGTGGAAACTCTGGTCAGAACAATGTCAAAGGTGGTTCTTCCTCTTTGATCCCAAATCATTGGCTTCATCTCCCAGGGTATAGTCCTCCTCAATAATCCATGGAACAAGCTAAAAGTGCAGAGATGGAGAAACAAACATTGTCTTGTCACCAACTTCATGTGGTTTGGTTTTGATTTTTCCTTCTAGTATCATAATAAGGTTGCGGGATGTGTATTTATATTATTTAATTAAATTATGTTGTTGATTGATTAATGGAAGATGGTTTTATGTTGATTATGTAAATGGAGCATTACCAATAGCAACCATAGCCATTTGGTTTCTTTGGTTACGATTAAATATGTTGTTATAAGGTAAAGCTAGGTTTTTTTAAAACTTTTTACGATCCTCCTCCGTTTTGTTAAAAGCAAACTAGTTTTGAAGTGAAGTGTGACGAGGATGAGGAAAGTAGATTGCTAATTAACGAGGATTAAGGCTACTTATGTGGTGAAGCCATGCATGAAAGAGGTTAAATCTTGGTTTGAAAAGTTGATGGAAAAGGTTGTTCCCCATTAATTGTGCATGTGGGGGTGACTAAATCACTTCAGCTTTATATGTAGATCGAGAATCTAAATGCTTAAACTTTAGTTCTTTTTTCAGGCAATATAATTGTGCATTTCTTTTTGTCTTCTGAATAACAATATATAATTGTGTCTGCTTACTGCTTTAAGTTGCTTACAAGGACTTGTGAGTTTAATAGATTTAATATTTATAATTTATGCAAAAAATTATTATAATATTTAGATTATTAAAATGAGTGATAAACGTAATTTCACAGATCTTATAGTCCACTTCATGGCAAAAGCACCAAATACGTGTAATTTTTTTTTTTTATAAAAATAGGTAAGTCGTATCTCCATTTTGGCAAAAAAAAAAAAAAGTTGCACTTGATTGGTTAAAAATGAAAAAAAAATTGCACCTCATTAATACTTTTGCCCCACTTACTAGTTAAAATATTTTTTCCATTGATTTTGTTTTCATTAAACCATGTATTATACGATAATGCAAGATTTTTTTTGTTTACATGTCTATGTTGTTTCAATGATAAATTTATCTGTAGACGTATCAATAATACTTATATAATCGTCAATAGTATAGCTATAAAAATTAACCTTTTCTTTATTTTTTTCAACTAATATTATTTTTTATTTTAAAGTTAAGATATTGATCAATAATATGCTAACATTAATAAAATATTTACCCCAATATTCATTCATTCGTTCTGTGTGGATTTGACAGAACTGACGTCAGTTAAATAAACTTGTATTAAATACTTGTAAGAAAATTAAAAATAATTAAAAATATATAAGACAAAAACAACACTCGCAATAAGGAATGATAAACAAAAATGGTATGTATTGTTGCTGTCAAATTTTTAGAATGATTTGATTGAGTTACTGATTACCTTATAAGGTATACAAAAGATTTATGAGGATTAGGTTTATTCAATTATAGTATATTAATTTTGTTTCTGAGAATAATTTAATTTTTAATCAAATAGAAAAACTACAAAATAAGTATAAGTCCTATTTCCTACAAAAATAATAACTTCTATTCTATGAATCCTCTGGTAATGGAAAAATGAAGATCACTTATTGATAAAAAAAACTGTACATAATCTTGAGATAAATTAATATAAAAATATTATTTTATTCTTTCATCTTTTAAAGTAACTTTAAATGGTGTTTTGTGGCCTGTGTATAATCTAATTCTTCCTTTGTTCTTAAAAACTAGAGACCATACCTTTTTGCTTAAGATTTTAAAATGTATAAAAACACAATTTAATTAATTTCTTGTGTTTTTCTTCTTACATAAGATTTTAAAATGTTTAAAAACACAATTTAATTAATTCGTGTGTTTTTCCGTTTTACATAGTTTATTAAATCATAAATTTCGGTAAAATTATATGTTTCACTAGCTGAAAATGTAAAATGAAAAATATGTACATATTTATACTATATATTTTTTATATAAATTCCATTTTTATTTTATTATTAAAGGTGTTTATAATTTTTGTTTCTAAAATTGTTTTTTAACTCTTAAATTTATTTTCCCGTAAATAAATTCTTTTATTACAATTTTTTTAGTTTCAATTATTATATTTTTCCATATTATACATTTTAAGATTAATCTTATATTATATCTTAAATTTTTTTACGTTTTAAATTTTTTAAAAAATTATACTTAATTAGATATTTTTTATATTAACTAGTGTTTTGGTTAAAATAAATAGTTAAACATAAGATTATTAAAAAATGTATTAGAAGAAAAAAAAAAATTGATCATCAAATTATTTCAAGTATAATATTAAATTAAATTAAATAAATATTATAAATAATATAATAGTTAAATTATTTTTAAAATTTAATTCAATAGTTTAGTTATGTGAAATTACTTATAAAGTTTAATTCAATTTTAAAATATTCAACATGCATAGGTTGAATGAATGATTCACATAGACGGAAAAGGTCCATTATATTAAAGGAGTGAAAAAAATAAAAACAATCTTAATAATATTTGTTTCATTATTATGATATTTTTTTAAAAATGTTGTTAAACTATTTTAAATATTTTAAATTTGATTTCACTTCTTCTAAAATTGGGTTAATATAGTATTTTGTGTTAAATTGATGATGATGTGTGATATATGATAGGCAAATTTCTCAAACTAGTGTAATTTTTTTTTGAAATTCCCAAAATGATGTATTTTTTTTTTTATTTCCGGATATGGGTAAATTGTGTAGAGAGTCCACGATATCATTGTGAATAAATCGTTCTATTTTTGCACGATTTAATTTAAGATATATGAAATCGTGAGAAGATAACACAATTTAGTTAAAGGAATGAAATTGTGGAATAAATGTACGATTTTAATTAAGTAATTA
>Ga0099824_1004630_pt1 | contig 19736 bp, 6 predicted proteins | sample SiratrowhiteBW_FD_76837 | JGI IMG/M metagenome (GOLD analysis project Ga0099824, IMG submission 76837) | Root nodule microbial communities of legume samples collected from California, USA - Siratro white BW | ecosystem: Host-associated > Plants > Roots > Nodule | place: USA: California... | reverse complement strand
CCATTGACAGTTCAGAACTGTTTAACCCTCTATACTTAAGTGTCTAACTGTCTGCAAGTTTCTGACCACAAATCACAGGGGTAGCAATTATGTGTCAAACTCACCTCCATACTTGAAATACTACCAGTTTTCCACATACAGTCTTGAACCCACTATACTTAGTGACCGCCCATAACAACAATGTATACGTAAATAACACAATACAAACACAACCGCAAATTAACAACTCACACTACACGAAGACAGAAAAAAATTTGTGGTGGAGGGCGACGGCGACGAGAAGAAGCTGTGTGAGGGAAAACCAAAAAAGGGAACCTGTGGGTGGCTGCGGCGCTCAACGGAGGAAATCTGTGGGTGGCTGTGGCGCTCAACGGAGGAAGGCCGTTGGGAGGGGTGAAGGGCGACGGTTACGAGAAGCCGTGTGAGGGAAAACCAAAGAAGGGAACCTGTGGGTGGATGCGACGCTCAACGAAGGAAATCTGTGGGTGGCTGCGACGCTCAACGGAGGAAGGTCGTTGGGAGGGGTGGAGGGCGACGGCGACGAGAAGCTGTGTGAGGGAAACTAAAACCCTGTGGGTGGCTGCGGCGCTCAAATGAGATGAAACTTAAACCCTAAATTTTACCCCAATGCCATACTGGACCAAATTTGCCACGCAGGAACTAATTGGCCACATCACTGCCACGTAGAGTTGTAAGTGGTTGTAATGCCACGTAAGGTTGTTAACGTATAAGCACTCTATAAAATATTGCTAATTTGAATTAATCATTAGTCTTTTAAAGATAATATATTTTAAAAACTAAAATTAAAAAAATAAAAATAATTTCATTCTTTATTTTTTGGACCATAAATTTAACTTTAATTCAAATTCAACCCATTTTATTTATACACCAAGTTCATTTAACTAAATAATTAATCAAGTTTGAAATAAATTTTATGTTGGTTTGGTTCTTTCTATTCTTCTGAATATCCTTAATATATTGGTTAAGAAATAAATATAAAGTATTAGATTGAAACAAAGTTGAATTATTGAATATTAAATATTAATTAAATGTTCAAATTATTCAATCAATAAAGTAGGTTTAAGTTTGTGATCTCAAATATTAAAGCAATTTAATATATTAAGTTGGTTTACTTCTAAATATGATTCGGTTTTACTTCGTTTCAAATGATTTTCAAAAATATAAATTGTTAAATTACAATAAAATTTTATTTCTATATTAAAATAATTAGTATTTAAATTATCAAATATCGAAATAAGAAAATAAAGTAAGTTCAAGCTCTTGATATCTCAAATGTTCAAGAAATCAAATATATTATACAGCCAAGAGGTAAAAAAGAGTGACATGATGAAAATAGTAGTTATATTATTTATTTTTAATCAGTTTTTACTTCTTAAATGAAAATATTATATGATTTGAAAAAAAAAATACAGGCAATAATAGAAAAATTATCATAAAGGAATATACATTGGACTTTAGGGAAACCTTATCTTGAAGGCACAATACCAAAGGCAAAATATTAATATGATGAGTGAAGGACCCTTGGTCCTGATACTCTCATTTTGGTGCTTTGGAACTTGCACATTATAAAAGTAAAGTGAGTTAGTGAATCAACATAATGTCCTGCGGAAGCCTAGTGCTTTTTGTTCATTCAAAGACATGCATCATTCTGTCATTCCTCACAATACCTAACCATACCTGTGAACATTAATTTGTTCAAAGATATTTATGATAGGAAAATGATTCTGTCTGTTTTTGTAAGATACTAAACGTTACAAAAGTACAAGTATAAATTTGTAATTAACATCTTTTCCCTTGATTGTTTATAATATTGTGTTTATCTATGCCAAAGTTTCTCCCTTAATAATTCTTTAACTAAATTTTCTTCTTAAATAGATTTGATTCAGTAATGAACAATATATTTTTAAATAGTTTCTAAATTGGATAGTTACAAATGTCCAATTTATTTAAATTTTTTGGTGTACATGATCCTTGCGTTTAATAGAATTGATATATAGAGAAAAAAGAATTTGAATTATGTTAGTTTATCTTATCCATATGTAAACTATTACATCGTCATAATTTTATACAGAAATATAAATTTTATCAAGTGAACCATTAAATTATATTTAAGTGTTTGTCTCAAAATTATATGAATGAGTAGCAGAGAGTAACTGGTTTCATTTACATGGTACCCTTTATGGCTAGACCAATGGTTTTTTTTAACTGCTATACATTAATTCTCAATAAATACTATCAACACATTGGATGCATTGGTAGATACAACACAACCACCCTATCTTTTTCATTAGGGTAGAAGGAACTTAGCAACTTTCTGTAGCCTTCCTTCCACATTTAGCATGATATACAGTTTACAACTTTCATAAGCCACGTTTCACCAATGCACCAAAAATATCAAAGTCTCATTTTCATTTTATGGTGATAATCTTTGTTACGCATGCCTTATGCTTCAATTAATGTGCATGCATGTCATCTAAAAGATAAAACTCACACGTTTCCATAGTCCAGCATACGCGTGTATGCATCATCATCCCTCTAATATAAACACGAGCCGCAAAAGGTGCATGCATGAATGATGAATCTCTTTCAACTTCACGATTTTATATAAGATCACACACATAATACAAACCCAGATGAATGTGTCAATATGTAATTGCATGTATTATGATTATGCTCTTTTTTCTTTTTTCATGCCTATCTCTTCTATACTTAGAAAGAAGTGCCTACAATATATTGATGTATAGCTAATCTCACTACACTTGTTTGAAAAGGAAGAATAATGTAAAGGATCGATTGCAATAATGCTAGTCACAATGTACTTACATACCTAATTTTCTGCTTTTTTCGGGTTTATATGGTTGCATGATGCAGTGGTGTGTGGCTTAATCAATTACTTTGCCACCTACCGTTTCTGTTTCTATCTTGAATTATGGTACTTTTTTTTTGCAATATTTTAATGTAATTTTCTTTACTAAAAAAAGTGGCAAACAGTTATTCCGCAGCAATTACCATTTCCTAAGTGTAATATTTTGAATGCTTAATGTTATATAATTTGGATTAAAATTTCATTTTGACTAACCTCGCAACAATATTTAATATTAGTATTAAAAGTAGGACTAGTTATTAAAATAAATTTAGAATTTTAAAGAGAATTAGTAAAAGAGAATATTAGTTTCTATCACTCTCTATATTATGAATTAAAAATTTATTCAAAACGATAAAATTATTGGTAGAGTTCTTTTATGATTATGAATAGCGTTTATTAAGTGAAAATGAGATTTACAAAATTTTATAATATCTAAAATTTAATCACTAATGCTCTTTCTTTCTATTCATTTACCAGGCCTCTCATAAATCCTCGTATTACCTTAGAAAAATTAAATAAAAAAGTATTACCGGTAACGTATTTAAAAAATGTAAAATGCATTTGTTATTTATTATGAAAAATGAGAAGATTAATTGACGATGTGATAAATATATTTAAAAGTATTCATTAAAATTATTTCTATAATATTATGTCAAGTTCATGTTTCAGACTCAACAATGCATATTGATCCATTCTATAAGAAAAAAGTTATGAAACACGTGTATTCTAATGAATAAAAGGAAAAAAGATAGAAGAAAAAATTGATATGATAACAGTGACCAATGTCCCTCTCAAAGTTTTGGTAGCAGTATTAGCCCTTAGACCTGAAAAAGAATGGTAAGGAACCTTCGTGTGGTTTTCATCCAAATACACGTTGCGTATGTGATCTGCTGTTACTGTAAGATATGGATAAAAATCTCCCCTCTTTCTTTCCTCATATTATCTCCACTTTTTAAAAGTAATATTTTCTCTACTATTTGTTATTGAAAAGACACTAAATGACATACATGAAGAACTAAGGCAAATTGGATTCTGGAGATACAGGGTTTGTTTGTGTTTTCTTTCTTAGAAAATCGTCTTATTGAGAAAATATTACAAGTTTTAATGTGTTTGTTTAAGTTTTTTAACTTGAATCTTAAAGTACTTTTTTTTTAATTTTAAAGATTTTTTTTATTACGAAGTAAAAAAAACTATATATTTTTATAAAAATGATATTGACTTAAAAATTTATTAGTGCTTTATTTAATATCTTAAAAGGCATGGATTAAAAAGATTGTTGTAGTTGTGTGAGCTTATGAGGAAGTAATGCATTGTTTGAGAAGCTTTGAAGGTAAGTAAGGGTTATTTATTGAGTGGTGTCCACATGAAGGGAAAAAGCCACATTTGTTTCCAACTAAGCTTGTCTAAGCTTGTCCAGGGGAACAAAACCACTTCCCCACAACCATAATAATTGCTTTCATAGTTGGACATTACTAGTGACATAAATATCATAACAAAGAGAAAATACTTATAACTTCAATTTCTAGCCAATTATAGGGTCCCCAGTCTCCAACCATGCCATCAATATGTAGATCTAATGCTCCAACATTTTCTACTATGATGATCTTGGGGAGGGTAGCACAACATATTAATATACTCTGCCATTGCATACTTCATTATCGTCACAATAATAACTCATAAATGCATTTTGAATTATAACCACAACCAACCATACAATGGTTAAGAAGTGTTGCTAGTGTCAAATTATCAATAAAGATTTCAACCCCATTTCAATATTATCATTTTAAAGGCTATTATGCATAAATTAAGGAATTATTAATTATGTGCTATATTTTGGTAAAAATGCCTTTATTTATTTTCTCTCCATTCCTTAGATGGTCGAGATATTTTTGAGTTAATTGTCTATACAATTATTAAAAGAGGAATACCATGAGAAAAATTATAACCAAACCTTGAACTTCTAAAATAACCGTAGTTTTGAAATAAAGAAAACGTTAATGATTAGAATCAAGTATTGACCAACATTATTCAATGTTTTATTGGATATAATTGTAGAATAAGTTTGATACAATATATATTTTTTATTAAATATTCTATTCGTAACTTTTCTATTAAACAAATTCTATTATTAAATTATTAAGCAAACACGTAATTTACCAGAAACTCAACTTCAATTGTGACCGAAGCTTTTTTATTTTTTAATTATTATTCAAAGATAGTTAATTCATTTTAATAAACAGATTTCAAAAAATAGTTTGCATTTAAGAATGAAATTTAATTAAATTGTAAAATAAAATTACTTATAAAGTACAATTATATATATATATTTTTTTAATTTTTGATATAAATATGGTAGATATACTACGTTAACCAATATCACATGAATAGATAAATCTGTCGGCATGAAAGAATGACATATATTATCAATATAAAGTCAATAATCATTCCAACAAAAGTATTCCAATCTATACCAGCTAATATTGTTTTTCAATAACGTGCATGTGACATTTTTTTTATAGCTTTGAATATCTAAAATCGATAATTCTATTATGCTAAAAACTGTATTTTGAGTTTCCCTGATTTTCATTCTGTTAATAATATTAGGTGGAGTGTTAGAATAATAGCATCTCTTTAACACATTATCTGATGTACATTCTGTAATAATGATAGAAATTTGTTAAAAATATAAAATAATTAATTGAAAGAAATATAATCTATAACATTTTGTGATTTTTTTATAGTAATAGAGGATGTGTTTAAAACACTATCAGATATTCATTCCATGTTCCTAATTTTAAAACAAAGTCAATTTAAAATGGCTAGGACCTTTATTTCTAATTTTGTAAATATGGGTATTAACTTCTCGTTGTCCTCAGATCTTATTGGTGGGATCTCTATGTTTCCTTGGAGTAATAACACTATAGAATATATTGCAGTGAGCTTATTTTTGAAAAGATTTACCCTTTGTTTAATTTTTTTTTTACTCATATCACTTTATTTTAGTCTTATAATCTTGTTAGTGATGTTTTATCTTCTCCATTTTAACATTAGGTGAAAATAAGCACTATTTAGATCTCTTGAATTCAGCTAGACAGCCCTAAATTTTTGTTTATGGATGACTTTTAGTTCAAAATTTAGGTTTGACGGCTCCAAAAAACTCAACCTTCCTTTATCTTCTAAATTTGTCTTATCGTCTTTTTATTTAGGCAGCTAATCCTTTCTGTAATGTCATTTTTCTTTTTATTAGCGTTTGCAATCTTTCTTTTAACAATTTAACTTTTTTAAATACCTACGCAGCTCTTTTATCTAAGACATAAATTCGACTGCCTTTTAATCATTTGATTAAAACCCTAGTTCTAGTTGTGTGCTAAAAATCTAGAAGGTTTAGGGCTCCTATATATAAGTTCAGGCTTCAAAACTAGTGCATAAGGATTTGATATTGTTTTATCGAATATATATTGCTTACATCCTCGTTACCTATCTAACAAATATCATAACATTAAGGTCTTATCAAGTTTGCTTTTGGTTGTACCACCAAATCTATATAATATATATATTTTCTTTTTATTATTGGTATGTTTATACTTTTACTGAAATTATAAATTTCTGAATTTCTCTTATTTTTTCTTTATTTTTATTGTTTTAATTTAAACTTTTTTTTTTATCTTGTTAGGTATTTAAGTACGAGTCTAATTTTCATATTGGATAGGAATAAGAAAGTTGAACAATATATAAAAAAAAATATCTAAATACCTAATGCTTCAAGGTTTTGGGTTGAAAGTGATATCATTCTCTTACGTGGTTAGACTTATTTTTTATTGTGTGAGATCTTATCTTATGTGATTAGACTTATTTGTTATGATATATTTTGATACCATATTAAAAAAATAAATTGAAGTGTAACTTATTCTTATATATAAAACTTATTTTTATATAGTGTGAATTTACATTATCTCATATCACCAACAATATATTACTAAGGTATTATAAGTGCAGATAAGCGAGGAAGCCATTTTTCGTTTCTTAATTGCTTTGGTGCATGCAACAAAAGCCAACAAGTTCTGTTTTTAACCATCAATCTACGTAACACCGAATTGTTACATGACTATAATATTAAAAAATTTGGATGTAAAAAAGTTCTTTCAGGGTTGAGGTTTCCCTTCTCTAGAAGATAAGAATTAAGAGGCGAGTAGTGATGTTCAAAGGACGAAACTCAAACCCCAACATGAGGTTCCAAGAGAGGGGGACAATCTTCCCCAACACTTACATTCTTCCATTTTTGTTATTGGGTGAACCACAAACTAATGTGGAACAATTGAGCCTTCCAACTTACGAACAAAGCAATTAAATAATAAAAGTCTTCATTATGCTGTCTAAGGTCACAGAAAAGAGGCATCATCTAGGCAAAACTATCTAATTGCCAAACTCTCGGACCCATGCACTTTTCTCAAATATGTCATAATCACATTCGTTTACCATCTTCTTCCGAGTGAGCCACATTCTTTGTTTTTTTCTCTCTTTTTCTTCAAGGGGCCTGCTACTCCTATCCTCTTATAACGCCACCTCACACCTTATTAATTCTCCATCTGTAATTCATAAATAGACAATGTTGATTACTTGAATGTATACACTCTAAAATGTAGTTATATTTTGACTCCAAAATTTGAATTTTTTCGTCAATTCTGACTTAAATTCCAAGCCCCCCGTTAATTAAGGAATCGTTCGATGTATGTAGTGGTCGCTACTATAGGTAAACAATAAAAGACAAAATGGAATTAAGATGATGTGTGAAAACAATTGGAAGGTGCAAAGTTTCTGGTTTAAATCGCTTGAAAGTTAAGGTTAGTAGGACATATATGTTCATAGATAATGTTTAATCGCGATTGGCCATGCCATTTGTTGTTGTAGGTGCAGTGGAACTCTTTTTCGAAGATTTTCTATAATGTTCTTAGTGCCCGACCATATGGATGCTAATCAAGTAGGATCTTATCATAGGCAAAAAAAGATCATATAACCCACATAATTAGAATCTACAACTAGTTTTCTGATAATGCCGATTTAAGAAGTGCCATGTACATCATGAGATTTAGGAAATTCCCATACTCATCAACAAACCATAAAGCCTTATCTCACTGATCGTAGTTGGAAATTTCTCATACTCATCAAATTGTAAAAATTTGGATTGCTTGTGTTGTTTTCAAAAACAGTTTTTTGGTTTCTAAATTTTGTTTGTTTCCTGAATATATTTAAAAGCTTTGGTCTATTAAAGCATATTTCTGTTTTCTAAAACTTTGTCTGCAAAACAGTTGAAAAAAAAAAAGTGAAAAAAATCTCATAAACCGTTTCTTCACAATGATTTCGAAATTATTTTCAAAACTTAATGAATTTTAAATGAAAAATTGATTTCCCAAAGGTAATTTATTTTCGAAAACAATCTTTAATATACATGGGGTTGTCTGTTTAGTGAATTTAATATTTTCACGGGATAATATCTATGGGAAAACTATTATTAGAATATCGTTCTTGTTAAAGATTTTTATTAAGAGCTTTTTTTTTGGAATATTTCAAAATCAATTTCAGTTTAAACATAAAAAAATGAGCTAACATAAAGTGAAAGTTAAAGTTATTTTATAAAATAATTTCCATTTCATGGGAAATTAATATTGTCAACCTTTCATATAAGAACAGAAAAAAAGGAGAAAAGCACGTGTAATTTGAAAACATTTTCTTGTAATCCGTGCTAAACAAGAAAGGGTATATCTCAAAACTCACATTTTTTAATATTTTGAACAAATATATTCTAATAAAAATCTTCCCTCCTTGACCCAAACGCAGATGAGTGCTTGGGATCCGTAGAAAACAAGAAGAAAAACTTGCTAGTATAATGTCCAATTGGTAGAATGATCTCAAAACTAAATGAATCCCCTAGAGCCAGAAAGTGTAGCTTTTTCCCCCTTGTTTTGATTTTAGGGGGAATTTAGTTATTTATTTATTTCATGTATTGGGAAGGGGCAGAAGTAGGGATTTGTTTGCATTAGTTAAGGTCCCTTTTGTGGAGGTCATTATCGAAGAAAGGAAGAGACCCTTCATGAAAATGTACACCATAAAAAAGAAATATATATGCACTTATAAGTAGACAAGGAATGTCATGAGTAAGGTCTCTGAATATGAGTACAAAGGAACCCCACTACGGCACATAAATAGTTGTGATTTTATGTCAACCAAAATAATAATTGACACATTGTCCAAACCCTCTCGTGGGATGTTTGGTTTGTGCCCACATGTTGCTGCCTCTAATGTATTTCTTCAATATGTGATTGTGCTTGATTTTGAGCTTTTGGGACATGAAAAGGTTCAAATCAATATCATTGTGACACACCACATCACAAGATTGCTACTATTACTAGATTTTAACTCTTTTCAGGGCAAATTGTTAGTGGTCCTAAGAGTGGTTGAGAACAATGAAATGAAGTGAGCTGTGAGCTCCTTGCGACAAGACACTTTGTTTAAACAATGTCACTTCCAATCAAATGAAGAAAAACGGTATTTTGGTGTAAAATATAATGACAATACATAAGTGAGCTCGTGCGAGTGGTGCCACGAGTACGCATCAGCACAAATTTAGATCTCAATTTGCCCTAAAACAAAATCATGGCCAAGAATCAAAACAAACATGCTTCGAAGTTCGACCCAGAAAAAAGGGCTCATACACAAATCTTTTGCTCAAATTTAAGTGTGTAATCTTGTGTCTGACACAACATCAACATAGTTGAAGTAAACATAAGCTCTACAGAGTCTAGTTGTTTTTCTTATTGAAATCTATCCTATAGTTAAACTTTAATAATAAAGAAATAAGAGTGGTATCAATAATTAGAGGTGATTATTCGGACCTATCTAATCTATATTTAAATGGGTCAAATTAGATAGGTATACTAATTAAATATTTTCTTTTCTTTTTTTGCATATATAATATATAATGTCCAGTTCACCTCTGAATGATGGACTATCGTCCACAGGTTCAGTTATAAAAAATTAAAAAAATGAATTTTCTTAAGAAATGAGAAAAACTTCAAAATTATTTATAATAATAAAAAGTAAAAAGAAAAATGTCCACCATAACATCAAAGAAAAATATAAGATAAGCATGAATTAAAAAATTATAAAATCTAAAACCACTCAAACATAAAATAAAACTAAAAATCTAACTATCTTTATTGTTTATATAGAAAATTATAAGTATTCGATACAGGTCGATATTATTATCCTAATTGATAATTCTAATCGCAAAGTAAGAAGTCTTTAAATAATTATTAATATTTAGAAAAGTATTTAATCCACTGATTCACCTATAACATCGAGACTCACATTAATTTATAGGCCCCACAAACTGAAATCGGGAAAATAAGTGATATAGGAAGTAACATTATCCAACAGCTGAAAATTTAGTCTATGGAATTGGACTAAAAAGAATGGAATCAAATTAAATTAAAAAAAGATTCAGCTAAAAAAATTAATCTATTTAACCTAATATTATTATGCATTATTTTTCAATTTATAAAAATACAAATTAAAATTGACAGAATCAATTTCGGTCTGTCCATTAGGCCTATTTATATCATTTTTGGACCAGGCCTAGCGAATTTACATTATGGCAAAAACTTATGCACCCCATATTTTTGCCACCCATCACAGACGCGAAATTATTAAATTATCCTCTCTATTAATTTTCAAAAAATAACGTATTTGATGACTCAATCAATAATAACATTTTCTTCGTCAAATAAAAAAAAAAGCCTAACTGATTATTGTTCGTGTAGTCTCTCTCCTAATTTTTTTTTTCTATCTACAAAACTAAGACTCTAAAGGATTTTAATCAGAAACACTGTATCCAACTATGTGCTTTTTAGCTTGAGGATTTAATTAATTTTATTTATGCACAATCGAAATTAATATTTTGAAATGAAACCGACCATTGAATTAATCATAGTTAGATCATTCACATTAACTATTTTGACAGACGTACTAAATAAAATAACAGGGGAAAAGGGTTTGATCTATATGTAAAGATAAAGCACATACTAACAAATTCAGCATGGTATCATAGTGATGGTGGCAAGCACATGCTTTTCATTCCGATGTCTTGGATTTAAACTTTATAAAAGAGAAAAGGTATGCATTCTACTGAATAGTTCTCTCGTAGTTCGTCGTTGCTGCCCATGTAGAAAGTGAGATTATAGTGGGCTCATAAGAGGTTTTGTTTCACGATTGAACTCGGGCCAGGCCACTGCATTCTGCACCCCAATAAATGCACCCCATAGGATATGTGAAAAGATGAAATTACCGCTACTTTATATTTATATTAAATTCTACCTTTCCTTCTCTCTCCACTTCCTCTTCTCTCTGTGCTATACCCTCTCCACTACACTCCTTGCCTTCTTTTGTTACTGAGTGCGAGAGTTCTATTGAAACAACATTACTTGCCTCATTTGACAACTATGTCTATCATCACTATTATTGAAGAAATGAGTGTTTATGTTGGTTTTTATACATCATTGGTTTTGTGATTTCCTTTGTTTTTTATATCTTAAAATACATTTTAAGATGTAAAATTTAAAATGTATTTCTATATTCTAAATTGTGTATTCTTGAATATATTTCCATATTATTAAATATAAATTATAACTATTAGGTTAAAATTAACCAATTAATTAGGTATTTTATTACAAATCTCGAACTTCAATTAGATAAAAAATGATATAATAATCATAATTAAATATGCGATTTAAATCCTCAAATTAAACTAATTACAACTAAATCTTTCCATTTCTCACAATGATATATATATATATATATATATATATATATATATATATATATATGTGTGTGTGTGTGTGTGTATGAGAACAAATATTAAACGGTCCAGATTAAAAAAAATGCAAACTTTTTGTTTATATTAGTCACATAGTTAATAATCATTTCTCACAATAAAAGTTCTAGCTTAATACTATATGGTATTACTACTTAATTAAATAACAGGTTTAATTATGAGCTTTGTACTTTATATTCATCAGCTTTGTACTTTACATCAAAATTACAATTACTCTAGGTAGTCATTTATTGAAGTAAAGAGTAGGCCATTTCCATGATTTTCTATTAAAACATGCTAAAGCCATTGCTTGGTGCTGCTATCTAGAAACTATAATAATTGAAACGAGAGAATCTATGCACCAAATTTTCTTGTTTTATGCACTTGTTGCCATTGTTTGATGACGAAAATGATGTAAATTTGTATAAATGAAAGAGATCTTAAACTAAAGTTTTTAAATGGAATAGATAAATCAAGTTTAATAGGGTACAACTACAGGAACAACATCAATCATGATCTGATTCAGTTCGTGTCATTAGCTGCCAGTTGCATGTCCTAAAAATAACTTCTTAAACTTAGCCAAATAAAATGCTTATTTTGATCTATAAAGTGTTCATTCAGTATTAAATTTTAATTTAAAGAATGATACATCCTAATATTATTGTGCGCTTTACAAAACGAAGATTACTTGTTTAGTTGTATCCAGGAAGTAATGAAAGAGTTTACGTTAGTGGGATCACCAGCTGATGTCAATGAGAAATGCAATTTAATAATAATTCAAAAGGAAGATAAACAGCACTGACATGTTTATGATTGGTTAATAATTTAAAAGCACCTACTTTTATGTTACTTGGATGTTTAACATGAAATCAATTGACATGAAAACAATTGAACAACGCATATTCAATTATGCTAAGAAAGGGGTATAAAATAAAAACTGCACTGACATAGGACATCTACGCAGGAATGGTAAAAATATAAGAAAAAAAGTGGATTAAGAAAAAAGGTAGCAAGTGCAGAAAATTCACATAAAATAGAGCTGATAACATAGAACATTCCAATAGGCAGTGGCACAATTGAGAAAACATTTCAAACAAATTTGATGAAATTTGCCCAAATTCAAGTGACTATAATCAAACATTTTCTATCAGTTTTCCACACCAAAAATGATCCTATTATCAAGCATCGAATCATTTACATTTCAACAACACCTATTGCATAACTAAATATAAAGAGGCTAGGAACAGAGTAGTACAACAAACCCAACTCCAGCTAGTCTCAGACTGAAGCATTTTTCGTGACATTTGCTAAGCTTCAAACACTACACTCGAACATTTTGTATTACTCTACCAAACCAATAATCACTCAAAATATCCTACAGCTAAGCATAACAATCCACTAAACCCCACACCACAAAGGGTCTGTTAAGAGAAAATTCTCCCTAAGCATTCTACACGGGAAGAAACAAATAAATAAGTTTCTCTATGACTTAAAATTAACGTATCCATAAAATAATTTGTAGAAACTCTTTTCTATTAGCTAATGTCTTATATTTTTTTTTAACTTATTTACAAGTCAATGTTAAAATTTATAAAGAACCTAATTTTCTTTTTTTTTTTCTTATTTTCTTCTACTAACAGTGTCTATAAATGCTAGAAAAAAAAGTGTTTATAACGAAATTTATTCAAAGAAACCCTTATTCGTAATATCTCTAATCTATGGTTGTACATTATCTAAGTCTGCCTGCCAAGAACTAAAATTTCAACATGCTCAAGCAGTGGAGAGTGATTCATGGAATATATTGCCAGGCAACACTAGTGGAACTTCCAAATCCAATAAATTACACGCGACTTAAACAAAACAATCGAATTGCAGTGGACATTATTTTTTTTCTTACAAGATTAACAGTAAAAGCACAACAACACAAAAAATAAAAAGTGTTTACTTCTTCTTTTTGCCGGCAATTGCAACCTTCTTACCCTTCAAGGTCCTGCAATTGTTCTTGGTTCGCTGGCCTCTGCAAGGAAGCCCCTGAATATGCCTTATTCCTCTGTAGCACTGAATGTCCTTCAGTCTCTTTATATTAATCGCATTGAATCGTCTCTGAGGCCCCCAACGACATCAAAATTCAGTCAGTTACAATATAGAAAGAAACTAACAGAAAAAGGAAAAGAAAAATGTAATGACGGTATCTTTCCTTACCAAGTCTCCTTCAATCATGTATTTGGAGACTTCGTCCCTGAGAGTGATGAGCTCCTCCTCGGAGAGGTCCTTTGTGATTTTGTTATCCATGTTTATATCACACAGGATCTGTCGCGCTCTGCTCCTGCCAACTCCATGAATGTACTGCAGCGAGTACTCAATTCGCTTGTTGTTCGGAATCTCCACACCGCCAACACGAGCGCACTTGATGCTCAAGCCGTGAACCTGCACACACACCTCCAATTCATGTTTTACTGTGACAAAGTCGAAACCCTAACTGTGTGTTGTTACCTTTGGTGTATGAGGATTCAGAACGGTAACAGAGACTGTGTTGGAGAGGCGAGTATTGGAGATTATAGCGAGTGAGGATGCCACGGGCATTGCCAGCGTTTGCGCCATCTTCTGTTCTTTTCTCTCTGCAAATTATCCACCATAGCCGAAGCCATGGCCTTATCTATTGCTTCCACACTCCATGTTTTCAATTCCAACCCAATCTCAGCCCAATTAGCAAGTCTTACACTTGGGATTCTCTATACCTCCAGGCCCATCTTTTTTTAACCATTTTCCACCTTTTAAGTTTGGATAACTCTTTTTCTCTTCACAACCCCTTTTTTGGTGGGCAAATTCTACCTGCAACCCGATGGTTTTATGCTGCACCCTCAAAGGGGAAACGAAAATATACCTTTAATAAAAAATAAATAAACCCTCCTACACCTGTTTTCATCTTCTTCATCTTCTCATGTGCACCATCTTTCATCTTCTGAGCCTCACCTACTTCAATCTTCTCTATCTTAGTTTTTTTGTTAAAAATTACTTTTGCAGCTCTTTGCCCGATATCGAATTTATACCATTTTACCGGAGATTCGATTTTGCGTCATCTTATGAAAAAAAAAATTATATTCTAAATAGTATAATCTGAAATACAATTATATTTTAATATTGAAATACAAAAGTTATATTATAGATAGTATAATCTAAAGTATAATTTTTATATTTTAAACTGTGTAATTCAAAATACAGTTTTTATATTTTAAATTGTAAAATCTAAAATATAATATTTATATTTTAAATTATATAATCTAGAATACGAAAAAAATTAATTTCTAAATTCTGTTATCTGAAAAGTTTCCATATTCTACATTCTAAAATGAAGATTTTCAAAAAGGATTTTTTTTTTTTTTTCAAAAGTATGGGGTGCAGGAGAAAAACATCCGGGGTGCAGGTCAAAATTGACTTTTCGGTCTCTCTTTCTTTCTGGGTCATTGCCCAATTCACTCTTTTTCCCTTCGCCAATTTATGTTGTTTGTAATCTTTATAATGTTAAAATTAAAAAAAATAAAATAAAATGTTAAACTACTTATAGTATTTAAAATAATAATAATTTAACTATAAGGATTTCTCAATGATAAAAAAAATAGTAAATGTAAAACCATTCATTGGATCAATATTATTTTTATTTAAATGTTTAGTGTTTCAAGAAAACATTATAACGAATTTGAATAATCAAAATTAGTAAAAAATAGTTGGATTATATAACGTTAACTTATAGTTTGAATAAGACATTCATAATATTGTTTTCAAATTTATAACTTTTGAAAAATAATTTAAAAAACTTTTAAGTGATTAAATTCATTAAAATTCATATTTACAACTTAGTTTTTATGTAAGCTATTTTTTTGTCGGATGACGTGAATGGAAGAGGAATAAGCTTATTCCTCACCTTAGCGTGAAGATGCTTCAAGCTTACTTTAATTAACTTTTTGAAAAAAAAATGTTTAGGGAACATAAAATAGTAATATAATTACCTGGGACTGATTCTGCACACGCAACACAGATTTGCCCCCAAAACATAATCCTTTTTATAGCCGCCTAATACAACAGACAAAAGTTGATTTGCAAGGCATCATACAAATACACCAACTTTGTTAGTGATTGACTCCTTCCTCCCAACGTCCTTGGAGCTCATTCCCAACTTTTATGTAATTTATTAATGTACATCTGATTCTTGTCGGTGATAAATTTTAGAAATGGAAGACGTTAAATTTCCTCTCTAAAATTGGGAGGAGGAGTGTAATCAAGAGAGAAATAGAAAATATATATATAATAGAGAAAGCAAGTGTATGAATATAAGTATCCTTTGCAAATTAATTAACGTGTTTATGGTTAATAATGATACCAAAGTTTAAACCTGAAGGTAAAGGGATCAACGAACAACAAGAATATTTTTTGGTAGAATATACAGAAGTGAAATAATTAAGCAGCAGTTACCAAATTACATGGAGAACTCCGGAAATTGAATAAATATACTAATATTATTCAGAAGCAATGAAACAACTGTATCATTTTATGTGGAAAAACTAGGAAAAAGTCAATTAATTGAACTGGCAGAAAACAATATTCTCTCCTTCTTTTGTAAGGTTCTTGTTTTTCCATAAATAAAAAAATAAAATTAATTTAATTACTTTTAATAAAATATTGATAATTTTTATTACAATCAATATATATATATATATATAGTGTTAATTAAAGATTGAGTTTTAAATGTGTTATTTTTTTAAAAATAAAACATTAACAAATTTTGCTAATTTTAGCAAAATATTTTTTTATATCACAATATATATATATATAAACTAATTAAATGTCAAATAAAATATAAGAGTGTTGTAATATTACAGTATTACTGTATAACAACAAGCATAGTATGTATATTTATCTACACACAAAACCATTTTGAGCTTTTAAGGTCTTTAAAAATATATATACAAAAAAGTTATAATTTAATACAAGGATTGTATTATAGAATTTTTTTTTTAATATATAATCTTGTATCAAGTTTGATTTTAACAATGACATACAACAAACATAGCATGGTAACATAGTCTTACAAAACATATTATCACATACATATAATATTATCATATTAAATTTATCATACATGTATAAAGATAATATATACGAATGAAAATGAACTTATATTTAACTACATATAATATCATGAGTAAATGTCATGATAAACAAATATCACACTAGAAGTTAATACATAACATATCTAGAATCAATAGACCTTAATTGGTCTATGTTCTCGATGTTAGGGTAATACAAAACATCTACTACTAAGTCATGTACACCAGCTACTAATCAGATATACACCTATCAGTAAGTTAAGTTTATCATATTTCCATTCTTGAAGTTTTGTGTATGTGATTAGACAACATTGAAGTTAGGGTACCCTATTAATGTATGTTTCACATTTATCATTGTCACCAAATATGATATTACCTGGGTATCCCTATGTCTTCCATCAAGGGTCATGCACCATCCAATCATGGTCACTCATCCAATGTTAAACCTTATACGTACATATATTAATTTATATACATATACATAAGTGATCCATCAAGCATCCATCACCCACAAAGAGTCACCTAAAAAGTGCATATGTTATTCACATATCATGTTATGTGTCTCAACATTAATCATACACCTATTGAGAGTATATATTCTCCATAAGTGGACTTTAAGTCATACTTAACTTAACAAAACTGACTTGTAAGTGAGGATTACACTCCATTTATATATTATAGTTCAGCTATGTGAAATTTCTAACACATCTCTCACACTAATGAATGAATATCTCAAGCACGAGATTAGATATTCATGTGTAGTCTAAAAAGTCCTATAATAGTAGCATAATAGTCATAAATAATTTGACTAGAATAAACCCTCAATGATATATTATCTTAATAAGTGAGTTTATGCCTAACTCAACTTATATGAAAATCTCACATCAATTAGGGATAAGGTCAAATTATAATATATAAGTAGAGTATAATCTTTATTTTAAAAATCAATTTTATAAAGTTAAGTAAAATCTTCCTACTAATATGATACCATAATCTAAAATCTATATAATCAACGGAGATTATGATTAGACTTTTATCAAACCATCCACATTCAACTTTAAGAGTAATAATTAAATAAAAAAATTTCATATTTACAACATTTAGAAAGGAACTGAAAGAGTAATTATACAAATATCATATTTTATACCTTTGTCTTATCATCTAATAAATAAATAAACGTGTAAACTGTGTGTAAATAAAATTATGGTAAGAATTAAAAATATAATAGAAAAAATATGTTATCAAAATTTTAAGAAAATGAATACTTTTTTAGAATTTAAATATATAAAAAGAGACGTAGAGAATAATATAATTAAACCTGAGAATAATATAATTAAACCTTTCAAGATAGCTTTAATTTTGACCGTACAAAAGCATAAAATAATAATTGATGTTGAAGTATTAATTTTCCTTATATATTTTTAAATTCATTATTTTCTCGTTCTTATCTTAAGTAAGGTATCCGTAAAATTAACGAGATTATTTCAGTAAAACTACTTAAAAAGTAATATATTTATTACTATTCTTAATGTATATAGAATGTTTTTAAATTGGAATGATCAATTATTATGGATCAAGCATAGTCTAAGATTAATAATATATATAGGGAGATAGTGGTTCTAGTGGGCAGAAGGGCTTCACAATAAGACGAAATATAAAGTGAAGGAGAAGGTAGCATAGTTGTACGTGGAAACTGGAACATATATGGTAAGGTGACCTTTCCGCGCGCCAAACAGCACACAACTTTCCTTGACCTAACGTAAATATGAAGGGTGACGCGGTTTCTGTGATGCTGCGCCTCTATTTCCTTCCCACTGATTCATCCCGTGTTGGATGAAACTGGTTACAATATTAGTTTCCCATATATAATAATTTAATGTTTTCACTACCAACTCCCCTCCCTCCATTCACCTAAATAAATCTGCACACTTTTAACTTAAACAGCCCATGGTATCTATCACAAAGTGGATTACTCCTACCTAGAAGAGTCTTTTGCTTCCTATATTATCCACTTCCTTTACAGTGTTATCTTTCACCCAGTTAGATAGTACAATGTTATCCATGTAAAAAATAATCTATATACACTAAACCTGTTCATTACATGCATGCAGGTCCCACTCTCAAAAGATTTCTACTTCTCCTCTCAATATCTCGACACAAATATCTCAGGATAAATGTTTCCTATTTATTACATCAGAGAGATATGCCTACAGAAGTATACGTGAGGTGACATGCATATACAAGATATTTGTTTTTGCATAATATTTGTGATCACTTTTTTGATAGTTTTTTATGTAAATTATAAACAAGTTCATGTCTCAATTCTATGACAATTATTTTTAATGTGCATGGCTGGTATAACTTTCAAAACACTTATTTTACCCTTTTGAAAACAAACAAAATAAAAAGAATATTTGTAAGCATATTTGTTTGTAATCAGAAAATAAGGGTCACATAATTCTTTGTTTCAAGAAAATGCTGTGTGATTAATTTTTAATAATATTTAGTGTTTTAGTGGTATATTTTAGGTTTTTATAATGCACATGGTACAGATAATATGAAAAGGTTAATAATATTAAAGGTTATAAATGATACCCTTACTCTTGGATCATTGTCTGTGAATTAAATGAAAGGTTATTAAATGATGTTTAAAAAGAATTTATTATTTTCTAAATGTGTATTGACTTGAACGAACTTATTTTCTGTAAATCATAAATGTATAAATGATGTTTTGAAATTATTTTATTGTAACATAAAAAAAAAAAAAAAAAATTAATTATTTATATAAAAAAAAATTTAAAAAAAAAAAAAAAAAAAAACAGTCTGTTTCATATAATAGTATAAAAATAAGTTGATGATATACCTTTGCAGTTGTATT
>Ga0099824_1004628_pt1 | contig 19741 bp, 10 predicted proteins | sample SiratrowhiteBW_FD_76837 | JGI IMG/M metagenome (GOLD analysis project Ga0099824, IMG submission 76837) | Root nodule microbial communities of legume samples collected from California, USA - Siratro white BW | ecosystem: Host-associated > Plants > Roots > Nodule | place: USA: California... | reverse complement strand
GATCATCTAACATAAAATACTCATATATACATATCTATATATATACATCTATATATATACCTGATATATATATATATATATATAAATATATATATATATATTTATTTATATATATATATAGATATAGTTATGTGAGTCTTGAGTAATCATCAATGAGTGACAAAAAGTACTTTACACCTTTCAAAAATGAAACTTTTGCTAACCCCTAATAATCTATATGAGGATAGTCAATACGACATTCATCTTCTGCAACCTATAAGAAAACTTTGCCTATATTACTTTTCAAGTACACTTTGTTCACAAAATGGAAACATCTTTATCTTTTAGTAACCCTCATTAAAACAATATGTCCAACCTTCTATAAATAAACATAATTTATTTAAATAAAGATTAATTTGAGTCACTAATATAGATAAGTCATCAAATGTCTATACTATTAGGCACATCAACAACTATCAAATACTCCTATTAAACATATCTATAATTTAACGTATGATGCTTCTAACTAGTAAACAATGTCTATAACCAATAGACACCACACCTTGAAAAGAATTCACTACATCAATATCTACAATATCTTTTATAGCATAAAAAATTGTTGATTACCAAATTGTAATGAAGGATAATTGGAGAAAGAAAAATGTTGTTATCATTATCCAAATTAGTTATTGGTTATACCCTTTGTTAATAAGTTGAAAAAAAATGCTAGAGGTCTATTGTTTTCCAACATGTTTTCATTTTACATTTGATATTTATGTTATAATTGTTTTTGCTTTCAAGGACCATTGAGCAAGAATACTTGATTCTTAATTCCATTTTACACAACACTGTTTTTTCACCACAGCGAAAAAACATATAAGATTTTAGGTTTTATTTATTTATTTTTTTCTCAGCTAAAAGAATAAAAATAATATAAAATATAAAAGATGTTCCAATTCTTATAAAAAAATATTGCATAAGTGTATGAAGTGTTTACTACCACAAAACATATCTACAAAAAGATCTAAACACTTAGTATTACATGATACAAATCATGACGATATCCAACAAAACATTATGTTTTGGCTAATCCTCTCCTTTAATCAACACATATAACTCTCCCATTGGTACTAGAATATCAAAACGTTTTTGTTTGATATGCTTTGATACAATACGGTAGTTTTTTTATTTTTTGTCTCATAATCTTCATATAATGAATGTAGCTTTCAAGAAAGATAAAAAAAAAAAATCTTTTTCTTTTCTGATTGGTCTATGAATCATCTTCTATGCATTAACATTATACACTTCCCAGTTTGTGAGTTTCCTTATACATAGATTCAAGTACTCCTTATACATATTTTTATAATTCTATTTGGCTTGATAAAAGAATCCCGCAATGATTATTTTTATGTTAATAATTATTATAATAATTAAATTTATTAATTATATTATTTTCTTATTATCGTGAAAATATGAAGATACAAAGATGCATTTTTCAAAAAAAATTGATTAGCATATCTGTTTTTTTCTTTGATTGCGTTAATGGTGGTTTCAATGGGAGCGTTTTACTTTCTCCATTCGGGATTATTTTCAAAATATCTAAACTTACGGAAAATAGTTTTCGAAGTGTAATGCTACATTTTTAATATTAGTTTTTAAAATGTAAACAAATTCCTTCTGAAATATAAAATAATACGTTCTGGAAAATAGTTTTCAGAAATCAGATCAAGTTTTGGAATATAAAACATACTCTAGTAATTTGTCTTCTAAATTTTTTTTACAATCACAAAAGGGGCGAAAAAGACAACATAGTGGCGAATTGGTGAAAAAAACAAAGATTATTAAGAAGGCAGAAGGATGTAAATAGAGAGGAAACATTTTTCACGATAAAAATGTGATATTACTTTTTGTTTTTAAATATTTGTATAAAAAGAAGAGGAAAACATTTCTGGTATTTCTAATTTGTATGATGAAAACTTGAAAATAAACTAAAAGTAAAATGAAAAAATATTAATTAAGTTTTAAGAAACTTATAAATTTGAGCATTTTTAATTTATTTTTATAAAAAAAGTTTGTTTTTATTTACTAAAATTTTAAAATATTTTTTTATTTTGTTTAAGTGATTTTTGTTCGTTCTTTTTCCAATTTCTTTCAACTTACTCTTTTTCTTTCTAAAAATGAATTGATCCACGAGTAAAAGAAAATAAAAAAATATCGACAAGTTAAAGATAAGAAAATAAAAATAATTATCATGTCAAATATTAAATAAATTAAATTTTTTAATAAAAATGAATTAAAAGTATTTAAATTTATAAAAGATTTAAAATTTAATTGAGACAAGAATAAAAGTGTAACTATGTTTAGATATTTAAAAAAGTCCAAAATATAAACAAAGGTGTTGTGACGAGAAAAATGTGCGTGCAGAAAGCAGCTCTTAAATTATTTCAATTTGAATTGGGGTCAAACAAGTTCCGTAGTCCTGGGCCAGAATAATTATTACCCAAATGTCATCTATCTCTAACTAACTTTTAGACGCCTTCTTCCTGCACTTCTATACTCTCAACCTGCACCTTCATATTAATTATAAAATGATTAAAAGCTATTCAAATAATTTAATATACTCTTGTGCTTCTCTTCACCCCTAAACATAGATTAAAAAAACTAAGTTATCATCTTACTCGATTTCCCAATCAGAATGTATTTTTTTTAGTAATAATGTTTGAATTGGCTCAATTCGAAATATTTTTTTTTAATAATAACTTCCCGATTCATCCAATTCAGAATATATAAATATTTTTTTTTCAGCAATGACTTTCATATTGATCCAATTTGAAATGTAATTTTTTTAGTAATAACTTTTGGATTAATTAAATCTAGAATGTTTTTTCTTTTTTAATAATGACTTCCGAATTAATCCAATTTAAAATATATTGTTTTGAATAATAATTTTTAGATAGGCTGAATCCAAAATATATTTTTTTCTTTGATAATAACTTCTGAATTGGCTCAATTCAAAATACACTTTTTTGAGTGATTCTTCCGGGACCTTCATAACGACCTTATACACCTTTGTAGTTTTTTAAAATTCTCATTTTATACATAATGAAAATCAAAATGTTCTTCGTCTTAAAAAGAAAAAGGTAAAAGTACAGGATATTCGGAGGTGGTGTTGTGTTTGTCATAGTTGAGATACTGATAAAGGTTTAGGGTTGTGAGAGCAATGTAGAGAGATTACAGAGGTGGAAGAAGATTGTTGTAGGACTGTTGTTGGGAGGAGGAAGGAGGTTGTTCCGTTCGTCCATCGGTACGTTTTAATTTTTTTTTTTCAATTTGCGAGTTCTCCAAACCGCAATGTTAATACTTTTTGAAACGCGTTATAGACTGGACAACCTTAACAATTTGTGCTGCATCTTTACTATTGCAGGTTGTACAACCCATGATATGTTTTTTAAAATATTACAGGTTGTATAACCCACGATGTGTTTTTTAAAATTTTTAGATTGCGGGTTGTTCAAATCTTAGATGTGTTTTTTTAAAATTTGTTAGCTTGCGGGTAAATTCTTACAAAGAGAACGCTGCGATGTCATTCGTGTCTCAATGTCCAAACCCTAACACACGCTAATGCTAATGGCTCTTAGATCTGCGTCTCTGCTTCTCATTCTCCTCTTCGGATTTGCCTCCGCTCACACTCCAACCCCCAAAAATGTTCAAGCAGCTCTTCGCTCCAACTGGTTCGGCACTCCTCTTCTTCTCAAAGCTGGGCAAATTCTTATTCCATCCATTTCCATTTTTATTTCGATTCTCATTCTCGTTTTTCGCCAATTAACCATACCAATCTTACTTGCTTCTGCTTCAATTCGAGCGAGTTGTTGTGTAACGAGGAGCCACGCCTTTTCTGAAACTTCATTGACGCTTGGCTCCGTACTGATCACATGGATGCCAATTCTCATCCCGCCAACTAAAAAAAAATAAAAAAAAAATACATTGCGGGATGTATAATCCGCAATATAAAAATTTTAAAAAACATATTGCGAGTTCTACAACCTGTAAAATTTTTTGAAACACATTGCGGGTTATATAATCCAACCCGCAATTCATTTTTGAAATTTTTTTGAATTACAACCCACAATATGTTTTAAAATTTTTTACATAGTAAATTGTAGATGAAGGACATTTTGATCTTTTCATTAATGAAAATTTTGAAAAATTATGAAAGTGTAGAAAGTGGTTATAGAGGTATTGGAAGAATTACTCCACTTTTTTATTTCTATAATGAAATATGGATTAGCCCAATCTAAAATGTATATTCTCATTTTAGAATAAATTTCCAACCTAATTCACAACCCTATCTCAATTCCAGATTTTATCGATATGGTAATTATTTATGAAATAAAAAATACTTCGGATTGGACACTCCTGTGATCTCCCAGAATGTAAAACCTAAAAGCTAAAAAAAGTAATTTTTCTCATGTCCTTTTTAATCCTTTTACAAAGGGTATTTCGTCATTTAAAAGAGCATGGAAGTGGATAATGAGATTATAGAGGTGCAGGAAGAAGCGGCCTAACTTTGTTCTATTTAGAAGGAAAAAGAAAAAAAAAAACAGAATATGAACAGAGATACAACAAAGTTTTATATGTGACTATGTGTCCTTGACTTAATCTTTTCTGTGGATTTGAACTTGTCAAAAGCTAGAATTTTCAAATTATTCTAGCTGGAGGAAGATTTCATAGACTTTACTAAAAGTTGAACAAAAAAAGTGTAAGCAGTGAAAGTCATATATGATTACGTAAGGTGTTTAATTTTAAATAAAGTTGAGTGTGGCAATTGTCAACTTATGTTACAGAAAATAGATAGGGTATATTTTAAGCTTGGGTTTAAGTCATATACAAACTTATCCAATATAACATAATATTAATTTTTTTAAAAGATTGTAATTTTGACCTTTCTTAATTTTTATCAATGGTTTCGATTTTAGTTTCTGATTTTAGAAAATATGTATTTCTTTAGTTCGATCCTTAGTTTTGCATATGCTTATTTTTACATTTTAATGGTTAAATTGTTTTTTTTATAGTACTTTAAATGAATAAGTTAGATCTAGAATTCAATCAAAGCAAACAAAAAGAAACAAACCACACACAAATGATAATTGAACAAAAAATTAAGTCTTTTTTTAAAGTATAAAACCAAAATCACGGAACAAACGATATGATATATGAAAATTTATAGTGATATCTACCATAAATTTAAAAAAAAATATTCTATATAAAAAATTTATAATTATTTCAACAGTTAATGTTGAATGATAACTTTTCAAATATAAGTTAATACATTTCACACAATATATTATATTTAGATATTATTTATTTTAAATTTATATTTTAAATAATGTCTTACTTTTAGTATCATTTCTTGTAAATCATATTAATTAGTTATGCATCATATATTAGATTATACATTTTTTAAAGTGGAATATAAGTAAAATACCTTTTAATTTTTTTTTGTCGGATTGGGTTGAAACTTTTGCTAATCATATATTCCACAAACAGTATTATATGAGCATTTTGGCGAAATTCACTTTCACTAAATTTTGCATTTTTTCCACACACTTTTTCAGTTTTCAGTTATGTAAATAATTTTGTCTGAAATAAATATGCAGATAATTAGATTATAAGCAAACATTCATTATTCATTTAAATACTCTTTCGTATGCATTTTTTATGCCGTTCGTACCCTTGCTTATCTATGTAGTTGCTTCGTTGATTAAATTGTATTCGTTAGGCTGCTGTTATAGTTATTTGATGATATAAATAATTGTGTTTGAGATCCATGAATAAATAACAGTGTAAGTATTAATTATTATTATTATTATTATTATTATTACATTATTTCTTTGATTGTGTTTTTTTTTTTTTTTTAAAAAATATATAAACGGTTTGTTACTACTATACTGAGTGAAATTAAACTCGACTCCTTTTCTAATGTTTTATATTTGAACTTTGTAGATAAAAAAGAAATAATTAAAACTGCTACAGGTATTCAATAAGATTTTTCTAAATATTAACTCAATAAAAGTTTCTATTAATGATACGACACGAAGAATATACAGAAATTATCAATTATTAATAACTATTAATAAGAAAATTGTTATATTATAGGATAATAAGAAAAATTATATAATAAAGTCAACTAAAATTGAGAAGGTGATTTTTCAATGGATATAATTTTTTATAACGATTTATCTTTAGTATATTGTATATGTTGTTTAGGATACAACAAAATTATTTTGAATGGTATGTGAAATAAAATTAGCGAGTACAAGTGAATAAAACCTATGATAAGGGAAGAAAATAGAAGAGAATGAATAAAGACGGGTTTTCAAAGTAACGTAGAGACATATATTTATAAGAGAAGGAAACTTAGTCTACCTTATGGATAAACACTTCTTCACTGAAGACATTACTCTCGGTCCAACACTTTATATGCAGGGTTATGTTAAATCGAGTTACAACAAAGAAAAATTTGAAAAATACGGGAATAATGTTAGATAATATCACTTGTCCAATGTGTGAGTTATGGGAGGAATTAACCCATCATTTATTTTTTGGTTATAGAATGTGGAACACGTGTAGTAGGTGGGTATGGATAAGCATAGTTATCCACAATCAATCAAAGAAAAACTTTACAATTCATCATATGGAAATGAATGACAAAAGGAATAGGACTTGTTGGAGGTGTATATGTGAGTAGCAATTATTTGAAATATATGGAATTATAAGAACAAAGTATTTAAAAATGAGTGAGTATATGCAAAAGAGACATTTTATCTAGCACCTATAAAAGTTTAGGCTTGGCTAAGAAACAAATTCTCAAAATTGAACTTTGCATACTTTGATTGGTCCATGTGTCCTGTAGTTCGCATAAAATTCTTAACTAATTAGTTTAACAATGGAAACTAGGTCATAAATGGGACATTAACCCATCATTTATTTTTTAGTTGTAGAATGTGGAACACATGTAGTAGGTGGGTATGAATAAGCATAGTTATCCACAATCAATCAAAGAAAAACTTAACAATTCATCATATGAAAATGAATGACAAAAGGAATAGGAGTTGTTGGAGGTGTATATGTGAGTAGCAATTATTTGGAGTATATGGAATTGTAAGAACAAAGTATTTAAAAATGAGTGAGTAGATGCTAAAAAGACATTTTGTCTAGCACATATAAAAGTTTAGACTTGGCTAAGAAACAAATTCCCAAAATTGAACTTTGCATACTTTGATTGGTGCATGTGTCCTGTAGTTCGCATAAAATCCTTAACTAATTATTTTAACAATGGGAACTAGGTCAGAAATGGGGCATATTCAAATGACAAGTATTTTGGACCCAAAATTACTGCATTAGTTATAGGTGTGAAAAAGGTAGAAAATAGGTTTGTTAATGAGAATAAAGTCTACAATACTTAATAGGAATTTTCTTAGCAGATTTGTGTGCTAAACTAGTAATGGAAATCACATTTAATGAGAATAGGTGTTACAAGTATAATGCGGTTTGATGAGAAGCAAAAGTGGTAACATCTATACAATTAGGAGTTTGAGTGCATGGCTATGATTGGTTAGATTTATTTTTGCTCTTAGTCTCATGTACGTTGGTCAACATCTATATATAAACTGACTATCATGGTATTCAAAATCGCGATTGGGATACCATTTCTATATTGTGTCACCTAAAAGTTGTGATTTTAGTATATTTTGTTAGATCGGTGTTGTAAATCGCAAAGCGGCAAGTCTTGCGAAGTAGTCCCTCACAATGACATCTTTCGTGAACTCGACACTTCGCAGAGACGTTCCTCATGGCATCGAAACCTTTCGTGTACTCGACATACCTTGCAATAGCGTTTCTCATGAAATGGATGTTACTCATAACGCTGCCTCTCAAAGTAGCGCCTTTTGTAGCCTTGACATACGTTGTATGGAACCTCTCACATCCTCAACACTCTTCATGATGTCTTTCGTGTTGCACTATGTGACACTTTTCACGATAGCTCTTATGTAAGCTTCTAGGTTTTTTATTAGGTTGGGATGAATGATTCAATTTGTAACCTCAAAATTAAGCCCAATTTTTTTACTTTCAAGGTCCAATTGCATAATTGCAGAAATTGTGACTCCTTCTCTTCCATAAGTGAAAAGATGTCATTGCCTAGCCCATATACAACAACCTTTCTTTCCTCTCATCCGCATAGATGAAAAAATGTTTCCATAATACGTAACAATTGCTGCTCTTCCTTCTCCAAAATAAAGAAACTTTTGTTCTTCCTACAACTATTTATTTTACTTTCAAAATTCACTCACTCTCACTCCAATCCATTTTCCACCGCATTGCACCACTTTGTTCTTTCTTTACAATAAACCAAACTTCACTACACCTTTTGTTCTTCCTACAACTATTTAATTTACTTTCAAACTTCACTCACTCTCATTCCAATCCATTTTCCACTATATTGCACCATTTTGTTCTTCCTTTACAATAAACCAAACTTCACTACACCTAAAGTGCAGTCCATTCCATCTTTCTTCCTCTGCTCTTTTTCACCGCACCACACCATACCACTATATTTTTCCTTTATAGTAAACCAAACTGCATTACACCCAAAGTGCATTCCAATCCATCTTTCTCCTTATGCTTTTTCCACTATACCACAACCAATTTGCACTCCTAATCATTAAATGACTTCAAATCCAACTTCAAACTCCTCTATACCCACGGCTCCAAAAATTGCTCCAGGTAATAGGAGTGATATAGCTTGAAAGCATTGTATTTTAGTTATCGAGGATACTACGAAACTTTATTTCAAATATTGTCAAAGGGCAATGATAAAGGTAGTTTATCAGTTGAAGCATCACTTGGTTGGTACTCAAAAGATGTTGGAGCTTGTAAGGATGTTACTAATGAAGTGAAGAAGGAAATGTGGGAAATTGTTGTTGGTTTGCAGCAAAAGTTAAACAAGAAATCAAGCTTTAAGATAGAGGAGGAAACGACAAAAGCTAGTGAGAAAAGAAAAAATAGTGAAACATTAAGCAACAATCCTAGAAATATTTCTAAGAACATAGTATTTAGTACACAAGCTACCATCAACAACATCTTTAAGAAAGGTATGAGAGAGGAAGCATGTCAAGCACTTGCTAGGTTCTTCTATAACAACACTATACCATTTTCAATGTGGAAAAATGAAGAATTTAATGTTATGTTTGATTTGGTTTCAAGACATGGTCTTGGATTTAAACTTCTATCCTATCATGAGATTAGAGTTAAATATTTGAAGGAGGAAGTTTAAAATATATCACTTGCTTTACAAGCACATAGGGAGAAATGTAAGAAAATGAGATGTACAATTATGATCGATGGTTGAATTGATAAGAAAAGAAGGACAATAATAAACTTCTTGGTGAGCAATCGAAAGTGAACTATGTTTCTAAAATCCATAGATGTATCTGCTATATCTAAAACAACGGAGAAGGTTTTTGAAAAATGGATAACATTATTGAAGAGGTGGGAGAATACAATGTCATTTAAGTTGTGACAAATAATCCAACAAACTACAAAGAGGAAAAGGCTTTGCGCACCTTGCATTGCACATTGTGTTAACTTAATGTTGGAGGATTATGAGAAGAAGATCCCAATTCATGAGGAAATAATTCTAAAAGGTAAAAAAAAAAAAAATATTACCTTTTTCTATTCAAGAACTTCTCTAATTTCTCTATTACAATATTTTAAAAAAGGAATATATTTTGTGGCTTTGGTACATCTTACCTAAGATTAGGGTGCCTTCATGAGAATAAGGAAGCTTTAATTAGAATGCTTATTAGTAATGAAGGGAAGCCCAACATGTTTGTTAAAACAAATAATGGTAAAGTAGTTAAAGATGTGGTTTTGGATAAGAATTTTTGGAAGAATATCTTAACTTGTTTGAAGGGTACTTTGCCTCTAATTGAAGTGCTTTGATTAGTTAATTTAGATTAAAATCCAGTCATGGGGTTTATTTATGAAGTAATGGTCCAAGATAAGGGGTAGATAAAAATGGCTTTCAATGTTATCGAAAAAATGTATTCAATCTAACTATCTATGTATTTGTTTGTTAGGATAATGATTTCAAAATTTGAAAACAAAAAAGTAACTCAATGTAATATATTTTGGTTAGTTATCTGTAAAACACTCTAACGCACACACACACGCACGCACACACACACACACACACTTTAAAACCCTTGTAGGCAAGAGTTTTAGAAAGAGAGAGAAAGAGAGAGTTAAAGGGATTTACATTATATGCCTTTGTTAAGCATATTGATGAAAGGTGAGACAAGTAACACCATAGGTCTTTACATTCTGTAGGCTATTTTCTTAGCCCTCAAATGTATTCTTATCTTAGATTTAAAGTATATTTGGAAGTGAAACAAAGTCTAATGGAATGTATAACTAGGATGGTGAAGGATGAGCATGAAAAAATTCTCATTGATGTTCAAATTGATGAATTCAAAAATTGAGGTAAATATTTTGGTTGTCCATTAGTTACTAGGTCAATCAACTTAAAGACTCTAGCAGATTGGTGGGAGTCATTTGCTGATGAGTGTCTTGAACACCAAAAATTTTTCATCCATGTATTGAGCTTGATATGTAACTCCTTCGAATGTAATTTAATTAAAGTTCCTTTGAGATGGTAAGTTAATGTTAAAATACACCTCTATAAAAAATTATTAGTCCACTACGTACTTATCATATTTGTCTTTACATTGTTTAGGTCCACACAAAGAGAAGAAATAGGCTAAAACAAAGCAAAATGAATGATGTTGTTTTTGTTATGCTAATTCAAAATTAGCTAAGAAAAAACACACAAGAAAACCAACTCAAATTAATATTGATGATTGTTCATCTAATGGAGAGGGGATTATGAAAGATGAGTATGAGCAGAATGGAGAATTAGATTTGAATGAAAATTTGGTTTTAATTAAAGTTGAGGAGGATGAAACTTTACATAGTCATGATTTATACATGATTGATTTGAATGGTGAAGGAGATAGGGATGATGGAGTTGAATCTCTATGCAGATTATGAATTTAACTTACAAGATTGTTTGATATAGATAAATTATGATTTTGTGACTGTTTTGTAACTAGGAAGGAGTTACTCCTATGTAACTAGGAGTTACAACTAATGATGCATTGTTTTACATATATTATGAAATTCAATTGTGAATTTTGAGAGAGATATAATGATTTTCTATTTTTATATAAATTTCTTAAAATTGTAGGATTTTACTATCTGTATTATTATCTCTAATTTATGATTCATGTTTCACTTTGAGTAAGATTTCAATTTTGACAACCATGTTGACTAATATTGTAGAAGAATTCTCACACTTATACTTCAACAATCATCTACATAGAATATCCAAATTCACATAATGTTTTGGGATGGATAATAGTTCATATATTGTAATACATTGTTAGTGGCAACTCTTAGTAAATTTCATAGATCATGGATTATTTTGTGTTGTATGGAATTTATAATGTATAATATGAAAGCTTGAACATATGTCAAGATAAGTTCACGGTAGAAATGGTAACTATGGGGTGATTTCAATTCCAAGTACTTTTTAGTGGGGTGGGGTGAATACTAGAGCACTGGAGCAAAGTCTCCAAATCTGAGTGAAATGAATTAGACAGATTAATATGATATAACAAAATCACTTCAGGTTTAACACAACAATATACCCACTTGGATGTCATTCTAGCATATTTTCAAAATCGTTGTCCATATACAAGCTCGTTTTCTACAAGATCTGATTCAATGAAGATATGATCATAGAGTTGCATAATGACATAGTTCAAATCTTACTTAGACCACAACATTAAATGAGCACTTCATTGATAAAGGAAAAATACCATATGGCTAGAGAAAGATTTGGAAACAAAGCTAGTAAGAGCTGACCAAAATTATGCCAAAGCAAACTTAACAAAGAGATATAGAAAAATCAACCAGTGCACCTTTTGAAAGGAGTTAGCAGATCCTATATTACTTGGGATGATGAAATTCACTTTAACTAGTTTTAATTGATGAGACCAGTGTGTGAAGTGCTTGAAATTAACGGATCTTATAACAATGAAGTTACTAATTGAAGGAAGTAGTAAAGGATTAAAGGTAATGTTGGTAGAGTAAGTGATGTTAAAACATCTTGAAAGTTTTGAAGGGATTCAAAAGTTAGGAATTCTAAAATTGTAATACAAATTTTTTACTGTTATATTACTTTTTGCAAATTTATACATTACATATTTGATATAATTTTTGTCTTGCTAACAAATAAACTCTTAAAATGACTTATTTGCTATATGTTGTACACTACAAGAAAATGTTAAAATAGCGTCAACATATTTGCGTCGACCAAAAAATCAACTCAAATAGTGTTAGTCAAAGCGTCGATGTTTAAAATAAAATACATAGTGTCGACTAGACCCATGCAAAATTCGTAATAACTCCTTTTTTTTTTAAAAAAAAAAAGAATTGTGTCGGCCTAGTTTACGCAAAAAAAAATTAAAAAAAATTATTGTGAAGGCTAGACCCACACTAAGCTTTGCGTCGGCCTAGCCTACAAAAAAAAAAATAATGATGTGACAGCTTGGCCCACACTATACTTTGCATCAGTCAGGCCCACACTAACTTAAATTTTTTTTTTAAATTTGAAATTAATCACAACAAAAAAAATATAATTAAAACTAAATTGAATTTAAAAAATAGTAAAATTTAAAATATAATATGAAATAACAATATTATTATATATTAATAAAATATAAAAGTAATGATAAAAGATAAAAATAAATAAAATAGATGTAAGATTGTAATTTAATAAAATTAATAAAAAAATATTTGATCATAATTTTTGAAATTTAATTAAATATTGAATCATAAAATATAAATGAATGATAATTAAATAATAAAATGTAATGAATGATAATTGAAATATAAAATATGATAGTTGAAAAATAAAATATGAATAAATATAAGATATAACATGTTAAAAGATATTTAATTTATTAAGATATAAAATAAAGTTTTTAACACTAGTGTTAAGATGTTTTATCTAAAATGACATAAACATTAAGAAACTTATGCAAAAGAGGTACTCGTTTGAGTATAAATTTATCAAGTAGGAGTGAATTTGTAGAGCAACATAAAAGACTTATCATTTGAAATTATATAATAATTTATAAATATTTAAAAGTAGTTAAATTATTAACTTAAATAAGAGTTAAAATGATAAAAAATAAATTGTTCATAAATAATTATATTTGTTTTGTATATATATGTTAAATTGTATTTGTGTATTATGTTTTTGTATTATACATAAGAATAAAAATTAAAGTTATTTATAATTGAATATGTTAAGTCATACACAAATATTATTTAAATATTAATAATACGATATAAAAAGAGAATAAATTGTCAAAAATTGAGAATAATAATATTTGTATAGTATTTAAATATCATTATTTGAATTGATTATAACACACAAATTTGTTAATAACAAAGTAAAATAAAATATAAATAATATAAGAAAATGATATTGATATGAAATAAAAAAATTAAGTTTAATTTTCAACCGTTATTCAATCATAATATATTTAATTATAATTTTATTATTTATTAAATAATTTCAAGTTTAATTATGATTTTATTAATTATAAGATAGTTTTAATTATAATTGTGTCAAGTATAAGATAATTAAATAATATTAATAATAATAACAATTATAATTATAATAATAATATTAATAATAACAATAATAATAATTGTAATTGTATTATTAAGTATAATGATAATCGTAATATGACTGAAAAGCTTATGTGGTCTAATGGTTGTTCAACACTTTAATAAAATTATTGATGGTGGATAATAAAAATAATAAAATTACAAATAAAAATAGTGTAAAATAAAAAATGACTCAATTTTTTTTAAAAACATTAAATTCGATAGTTTCTGTATTGGCCTGACCTACGCTAAATTCGACAGATTTTGTGTTGGCCTGTCCACGCTAAATTTGACAGATTTTGTGTTGGCCTGTCCACGCTAAATTCGACATATTTTACGTCAGTCTGACCCATACTATTTGTGTCCAGTTCGTAACCGACGCTAATTTTATGTTGCTTCTACGAATTTAGTGTCCGCTATCCAACTGCCACTTTTTCGACTCAATAACGTAAACTTTTGTGTATTTACGTGGATTTTTAATCCATTCTAAAACTGATATTTTTTTATAATAGTATAAGTTATCTAAAAAATAAAATAAACTTTTCAAATAGTATGTCCAATATTATAAAATTAGTTAGCATAATAGGGTAAAATCTAATATAAGGCAAGAAAATAGAAGAGAATGAATAAAGATGTATTTTCATAAAAGAATAACCACCTATATTTAGAAGAAAGAAAATACAAACTTACACGGTCACATGTGTTTACAAAGTTTCATAAAACGGTGAGACATTTAGGAAAAAAAATCTCATAAACATAACACTAACACAATAAAAAAAGTAAACAAAAAAAAAAGATTTAAATAATCTACATCAAAGGCAAATGAATAAATAAAAATAATAAAAAAAATTTAGACCCTTTATCACATATCCATAGCAAATTCAACTTAAACATGAAAACAAAATCAAATAAAGCTTATAACTTAATGCCTACAAGGGTCATCACAACTCTTATCACTCAATTTAAAAATGTATGAAGAATCTGATTTGTAAATTTTTTTGAAAGAGTATAATTTAAACAATGTGGGAGTCGGTATTTTGAAATACTTAAAGTACAACAAATTATTTATTATAGTACAAATCTGTAGGTAGATCATCCGTTCACAATTCAATTTCCGTGGTCTGACATTAATGATATTTAATTTGTGCTACAAATTTTTTATTACTTTTTTAGGATAAGTATAGCTTCTTAATTTAAAATAAGCATTCACAAAATTTTCAAAGTCATTAGATTCGATGTTATCTAAATTCTTCAAGCCAAGAAAAATAGACAAATTCTAAGAACTTTTTAAAAAAATAATAATAACTTATTCATATATAAAGACAAACTATTTACTAATTTTACGACAAACTATTTACTTATAAAATTTATAGTCAAGATTGCTTTAAAGATTTGACCTCTAAAATAAACACGTACATTCTAAAAGATAAATTATATTTATAATTAATGGTTAAAATCTTAACCATTAAAAAATTATTATAAAATCATATATGCACGTAACAAAATTTACAATCAATCACACTTTTAACAAATTGATTTTTTAATTAATAGTCATTCTAATACTTTATCTTCTACACTGCAAATCTTTTTCTTTTAAAAAATTGCTTTTATCAACTAATATACCAATGTTTAACATAAATAAGTACTTATTAACTAAAAATAATTTCAAATGCAAACGTGTAGATATTTAATCCAAGTTATTTTCAGCTTAATGAAAAATATATCAAAATTTGAGTCTTAATTATGCAAATACATTACAAGAAAGTTTTTCTGTCTATGTTGTTGACACCCCCACAACTCAACAACCAATTTTATTACTTTTATATTTAATAATTTAAATTATATTTTAATTAAAGAACATAATTCAATATATTATTATTATTATTATTTACTGTTGTTTTATAAGGATGTGTAAAGTCAAAATATTTTTCCTAATTGTTTTTAAACTGAATAGAGGTGTTTCAATAGAAGATGATTACAGTGGCCAAATGTGAGAATCTTGCAGCTTAAAAGGATTCAATACAGAGACACAGAGAAACAGAAAAAATGACTGAGGTGAAACTTTTTCAGCTTTCATTATTGACAAATACAATTTCATGAGCAATAGCAATTCTTTAAACAAAGTAACAATATAAGAAATATTAATTTAAAGTCCAGAGGTGAAAGGAACACCAGTGGCAGGTATCCAAGAGTTGCCAGCAATGAAGTTGCCAACAGTGAAAGGTGTGGCCTGAGAGGCACTGGTGAGAACATGGTAACCCTTCCAAGTGACCCTATTGGCAGTGCTGGAGCCAGGACCAGTGTTTGCATATTCTGCATAATACAAAGTGTTCAAAGCAAAGTTACCATCCCATTCCATCCACCCAGCAGGGTTGATCAAACTGTCAAGGTAGGTCTTCATGAACACTGTTCTTGAGTACTGCTTCCAGGGCCTGCCAAGGTATGATTTCACAGAACTAGGGCTGAAGCCTGAGGCACCAGTGACCTTGGAGTTGTGGATGATGATTCCAGTGTTCTGGTTAGGGTCAGTTCTGCCCTGAGCAGTCACTGTGATGGTTTTCTGAGGAGGGCTTCTTGCATAGATGTTGCAGTTCTGCAACACCACAGCGGCATTGCCAAAGATGAAGTCCACTGTGCCATAGATGTCACATTCTCTGTAGAATTGCCTCTCTGAATGCACATATAATGTGTCTTGATAACCCTCAAAACTGCATCTGTAGAACACTGAGAGATCTGAGCCAGAACGGAATGCCACTGCTTGGTGATTTGCTGCTCCTGCAGTGTTCCTGAATGTGATGTCTTGAGCAATGAATCCATCTCCCACAGCAGCTGAAAACAGAAGAAAAAAATACGTCAAATAAATTACAATAATTACTATCTGATACATATAACTTTTACTATAATTATAAAATTCTTGTTTAACAAATATTCCAATGATATTACTGATTAAAAAAATATAATTATTTTATTTAAAATAATGTAAAAACATCTTAAAAGTTACTCTTTTTGAGTTTTTTAACCAATACCCTTAATATTTGTTTTATTATATAAAACAATAAATATATACATAATAATTTGTTTTTAGATAACAATAGTTTACGTACTGTTTTCTTAATTTTTGTACTCTTTTTGATAGAATCCCAACTATTCATATTATAGATTTACATTCTAAAGTAAAGTTTATATTTTTTGGCTTATATATATAATATTCATATATTCAACCCAATTGCATGTATGTCTTTGTCCATATATAACTACTTTTGTCAACTTTTGAATTGTTCAATTTAATATCAATTAATAGATTTCATATTCTACTTTATCTAGCTTCTGCATCTTGAACTTTATAGAATATATCAAAGTGGGTACCATGCTTTGGTTTAGGAATCAAAGATGATGAATGCAACTTTTTAGAAAGGTCCATGAAGAGAAAATATAATAATCTAGAAGCCATTTTTCTGCATGCCTCATGTCTCTTCTATTCTTTTTACCACTGAAAGTCAAACTTCAATCACATAACCTTCAAGCTTGGTAACCTTAAATTACTTCTAAGACTAGTTTTATGTGTGCCCCTTATATTTTTCAAGCTACAATTCAACTCTACCACGTAAACTATCTCTTAAAACAAACATGAGGCTGAAGAACCTTATATTTTCTCAATTCCAATGGGAAAACAGCTCATAACTGTCTCTTTCACTTGCAACTGGTTAAAATAATATATAATTAGTTCCCCCTTTCTTACTCATTTATGTGTGATAAAATTCGGTTGCCGAATGGACAACATTTAATTATTTTTTAGAAAGATAAAATTTTGACAAAATAATTGAATGTAGCATCAGAAGTTGTAAAATCATAGAAGATTTTACCACAAAAAGAGAAATAGTAGAAAATATAAATGTCTCATGGTTGAGCTCCACCAACTCCTCTATAAATGAAATCTAAATTGATCTATCAATTACAATTATTATTGTTATTATTATTATTATAAATTTTCTTTTGTCCGTATCGAGAAAAACCTATTGTTGGCAAGGACATGGCCATATTTAGAATTAATTATAAGTTAAACGTACAGCTATATTAAAATATGCCTGTTATTTCGTTCACTGACAAATGTGAACAGAATGGTGACTTTTTTCATTCTTAAGTATTAAAACATAGTTTATCTTTCTCTTCCCTAACAAATAAAGAGGTATATAGTAAAGTTGACGTTAACCATACATCTATAAATTTATTTCTATTAAAGTGTTAGCTTCTCTATCAGGGCAATCCTTAATGAATTTAGAGAAAAAAAGTAACATTATTAATCTTGATTATGTATTGACAAATTTTATATTAGTGTTATACATCTCATATTGTTAGTTATTGTGCATACTACGTTTTATTGACTTTATAATAATCACTTTAAAAAATATGTCTAAATTTTTTTATGAACATACTTCAGTATAAAAATCTTTATAAACAAAATTCATTGTAAATAAGAAAATAAAAGTGTTTACACCACATTCGTTTATCATTGAATGTTGTCCTAACATTAAGAAGTAAGAGAGTATTTAAGTAAAGTGTTAATTAATAAATTTAACAAAGTGTATGATCTTGACTAATGAACTAGTAATTATCCCATGTATTAAATACATCTTATATCTCTACATATAATTAATATAACCAATTAATAAACCATCATTGATTTGGTGATATAAGAAATGAAGTTAAAGTTAGAGAGATGCTTACCAACAGTGGCTGAATTGAAGGTTGTGGAGCCTCCTCCAACACTTTTGCTACCTGTGATTATGGTTTTTCCAATTCCATCTCCAACCAACATTATATTACTTGATTTTACCTCAACTTGTTCATTGTATACTCCACTCTTCACATATATCACATACCTTCCACTGCTACTCTTTGGAGCAGCATCAACAGCAGCTTTCACTGTTGTGTACTTTCCAGAGCCATCTTTGGCCACAACCACATTAGCCTTAGAAGCAGCTGAAGATGATTGCAACAACTTTCTATCACCAGGCTTCACCCATGTGGGGAACCCCTCTTGGCTACTTGGTGTTTCCATTTGGTGGTTGGAATCCTTGTTGAGAGAGAGGGCGTTGCTTAGTAACTTTGTGACATTATTGGACATCAAGGGTAGGATGTAATCTGAGACACCAAGTTCATAGAACCCGGCTATGCATGTTTCGAGGTTTGTGAGGGCTGTGCTGACCCATGTTTGTGTGTCGGTTTGGGTGCATTTGGTGTAAGAGTCAAGGGTTTTGTTGAGTCTTTGAATGGTGTACGTGTAGAGTTCAATGCAATCGGTCCATGCAGATTTTTCACGGGTGTTGCGGCACTTTGGCCCTATGGAATGGGTGTTTAGTTGGCCTCTTTCTGCTCTATCTAGGGCAAGTTGAAGGGAAACTTTGAGAAAATCGGATTTGCTTTTGATGGGTTTGTTGAAGGCATGGTTGGTCAAGTAGAACTCACAAGGTTGAGGGTAAGGGGTTTGGTTGCACCATGATTGAATATCTTTGAATGAGTAAGAGAAGGCGATGGAGGAAAATAGAAAGGGAACAAGAAGAAGGGTTATTACTAAGGAAAATGAAGATGATGGTGATGATGATGCCATAGTGACAACTAGCCTATGGCAAGAGTTTGTTTTTCTTTGAGGGGTGGAAACAAAATACTATAGAGGTTTTTTGGGGTTTAGATGAGGAAGTGTGGGGTTCATGTCCTAAAACTAAAGGCTTTATATAGAGGGAAAGAAGGGGTGGTTTGAAGGACCATTATGGAGGCAAAGCTGTAAACTAGGGACTGCTCACCATGTCTTACTTTTCTAAATGATATTGTATTTGCTAGCTCTAGATTTTCATGCACGTCTGTTGGATCATTAGTGTAGCAACTTTTGCAATTTATTAAACATTTAAGTTGGGTTCTATATACTTTTTTTTTTTTTTTTTTTTTTTTTTTTTTTTTTTTTTTT
>Ga0099824_1004623_pt1 | contig 19754 bp, 10 predicted proteins | sample SiratrowhiteBW_FD_76837 | JGI IMG/M metagenome (GOLD analysis project Ga0099824, IMG submission 76837) | Root nodule microbial communities of legume samples collected from California, USA - Siratro white BW | ecosystem: Host-associated > Plants > Roots > Nodule | place: USA: California... | reverse complement strand
TTTGTCATAACATTTGTTAGGTTTTTATCGATGTGAATATTTTGCATATCCACACTTCCTTCCTCTACTACGTTTAGAAAAAAAGTGGTAGTGTATACCTATGTGCTTTGTTCTTTACAACGTGTAAGATACTTTAATGTTGTCACAATGTTCAACAAGCTTTTATTGCTTGTGGTCAAGTTCCTCCATTAACCTACCTTCCTTGCATGCTTGCTAGTTGCTATGTATTCAGATTCGTTAGTAGACTAAGCTACTAGATCTAATAGCTTGGATAACCAACTTATCGGCCCTCCTACAAGTGTATACATAGCCAGTAGTGGATCTTCTTTTATCAAGATCACATGCAAAATCTGAATCAAACCAGTCTTTGACAATTAATTTTGATCCTCCAAAACACAATGCAACACCTGAGGTTCCTTTAATGTATCTAAGGATCATCTTAATAGCTAGTATACTTCATCATGATTTAATATGAATCTACTAATCACTCCACTTCTCGTGTAATGTATGGTATTGTACAAATCATATCATACATAAGATTTTCCATCACTAATGCATATAGTACTCAAGACATTTCCTTTATCTCTATCTCATTACTAAGACTCGTACTTGAGAATAACTTACAATGGACAGGAAATAAGGTAGAAATTGGCTTTCAATCTTGCTTATCTTTTCTCTCTCAATGAAATTGCATCCCTAAAATCTTGTGTTATGGTCTCAAGTCCTTCATATCAAACTCCCTAACCAATTACACCTCTAATTGTTATATTCAAGCTTTGTTGGGACCTAACAACAACATGTCATCTACATATAATAGCAATATGATAAAATCATTCTAATTAAACCTATTGTAAAAGGTATAATGGTTTGAACTCACTTTGTTGTAACTGATACTAATAATGAATGAATCAAATCTCTTGTACCAACACTTAGACACTTGCTTTAAAGTGTTCATATATTTGTTCAACTTGCAAACAAAGTTCTCTTATATCTTAAACCCTCCTAGTTAGCAAATATTTCCTCTTCTAGTTCTCTATAAAGAAAAATAATCTTTACATCTAATTGCTAATCAAATGCAACACATAGGGCCAAAATAACTCTAATTTTTGTGAATCTAACAATTGGTGAGAATATATCACTAAAGTTAGCCCCTTATTTATGAGCATATCCCTTTACTATCAATTTAGCATGTTATTATTTCACTTGATCATTGTCATCTCGTTTGATCATATAGACCCATTTGAAACCATTGACTTTCCAAGCTTTAGCAAGTTCAACAAGCTTTCATGTCTTATTTTTGGAAAGAGCCTATATATCTTCTTACAACGTCATCCAAAAAAGAAGGATCTAAACCACTAAACATCTTGAGAAGTTGAAGGCTCTCCTTCTTCATTTAGAAGACAATACCTATAATTGTGTCATAACATATTGTGAGAGCCAAGATGGTTTAACATTTTCTTTTGTTGATCATCGGGGTCCTCCATTACTAATCTCATTTGGCTCTTGTTCTAACTCAGAGGAATCATCTTAAGGTTTTGTCTCTATCTATACTATGACAGTGTCCTCTATAAGGTTGTCATTTCTTAGATCATTTTGCAATTCATTTTTTAAAAATAACTCCATTAATGTTAGCAACAACCTTGTGGGTAGTGAGATCCTACAGGCGACACCCCTTCATATTGTTAACATAATCCAAGAATATACATCTTATGGATTTTGGATTTAACTTTATTATCTCTTGAGAGTTGTACATCACATACACAAGACAACAAAATACATGTAAGTAAGAATAATCAGTTGGTTTGTCATTCTATATCTTCATCAGTGTCTTCAAACTTATCATTGTTCATAGTGATCGATTTATCTTGTAATAGGCGATTTTAGCTATTTCTGCATAAAAAGACTTGGTCATTCCCGTTCTCATCATCACTCTTGTTCTATCATGGAGATTTTGTTTATCAACTCTACAACACCTTTTTGTTGAGGTGTACATGTAACATAAATTGTCTCGTAATACTCTCTTGCTTACAAAATGCTACAAAATTTCCATCTACATATTCTCTTCCATTATCTATCCTTAAGCACTTATAATTCTTTTCCTAATTTCAAGCTCTACTCGTGCTTTGAATTCCTTGAATACTAGAAACACATCTGACTTTTTCTTGATAGGGCACACCCACAATCTCTTGGAGTAATCATTAATAAATGATGTAAAATATTTTGCTTCTCCGAGGAATAATATCAGTGTTTTCCACACATATGAATGAATCAAGTCTAATATGCGTTTGTTTTTGGTAGCCACTCTACCAAGCTTTAATCTATGTTATTTGCTTATCACACATTTTTTGCTTAGGTAAATCAACCCCTTTAATTCTAGGTAAAAGATTACGTTCTGCAAGGAATTTTAGACCTTGCTCTAACATATAATCAATTTTATGATGGAACATTATCACCGCTTCTTCTTGACTTATTAATGCAATTGTTGCATCTACTTCTTGCAATATATCTCCCAAAATCATGTATAAATTTGTCATGATTTTCTATGCTTTCATCACTACTAGATTCCTTCTAACCAACTTTAAGATTTTACCTTCATGGATCTTACACCTGAGGTCATTTAATTGTCCAATAGACAATAGATTCTTCTCGAAGTCCTTCACATGTCATACCCTTTAATTATACATACAATACCATCAACATTTTCATTTTGACAACACCAACTCTAGAAATCTCTAAGGCATGATCATTTTCTATTACCATGGATCCACCTAAGATAGGTTCATAAGTGTAAAATCTAGGTGTGAAGTCATGTGCCAAATTGGACCTGAATTTACTATCCACCTCTCATGTAATTGTTTTCCATTGTTAAAGTTAATTACTACTTCACTCAGCAAAGCATCTTTGTCTGTTGAGGTACTTGCAACACAACCTTATGAGGTTAATACTTGAGAGTTCTTTCCTCAATTCTTTCTATGTTAACAATTGTTATTTATATATCATCTTTTGCCACAATGATAACATTTGAGATGTTTCTTACTTAGAGACTTTCATCTAGCATGAGTTAGACTTCCACTAGAGCAACTTTCTATTGACCTACCTCATCATCATCATCATCATCATCATCAAAACTCTACTTGCTTTGAACTCTCTACCTCTTCTACCTTACTTTCTCGTCTAGATTCTTCTTCAATAATAAAACCGACAACATCATCAAAGTGTAGGTGTCCATCAATATTGATATTTGTTATATTCATTATGATTTGATCACACAAATCAAGTAAACTTTGAAGTAGAAGCTTTGCACCTTCCATTTCAACTTGTTGAAATTTACCGCTAAAAGTTGGGCAAATAAAGTATTCAAATTGTTAATGCGGTCTTTCATTAATGTGGACTCATGCATTTAGAGAGTATAAAGTTTTTCCTTTAAGAATATTCTTATGTGAAGTGATTTAACCTGTATAATTTGACGAGTGTCCCAAATCTCTTTCACATTGCAAAGTGAAAATTTGCAATAGTAGTGTCATTAATTTCTTTCCACTTTTGATTTGTGATGTCCATAGTTCTTTCTTCAATTGCATTTGTACAATTGTCCTTTCTCAAAATTGCCTTTATCTTACACAACTAGAAATTATTTTCATTAAACTTCTCTATCTCACAATTTGTTTCCATGACTTTAAAATTAACTTATGCATTTTTCATTATAAATAGTACTTTCTTATAACAATGATGATAGAATGTGAACCACTGCACAAAGTAAGTTTCCAAAAAATAGAAATGGGTCACTAATGGAAACACTTAAATACCAAAGTTTTTCCCTAAACAAAATTTTCTTAAACATGCACTTTTCCACTACCACATTTTATATCTAGTAACAAAAATAATTTTTTTATATAAAAGATCAGACTAACTTCAATCACAAAGCATATTCAAATTTTTCTACAATATTACTATAATAACAATAACAACAAAATAGATTTATGGAACCAAATTCTTACACTACTATTGAGTATCAAAATAATAACATAAAAACTCAACTAAAATAAAATATAAAAATAAAAACAAAACAAAAAATAAATAATTTCACTAAAGAAAAAAATTATAATATACTCTTCTCTCTAACTCCAAAAATAAAACAATAACACCCTTTCTAAAAAATATGAAAACAATATATAAAGAGCGAAACTAATTTTTCTTTCTTATTTTTTTTACTAAAGTAATAAAAAATAAAAAAAAAGTAATTTTAGTCTGTTGCATTATGCTTCTTTTATAATAAAAAATGTAAATACTGAATTAAATTTTTCTCTATGTTCTCTTCTCACAATATGGGTGTGTGTTTTAGTACTTCTTCTATAAAATTAGTGTTATTATGGAATTGTGTCAAGTTTAAAATCTAGTTTAAACTGCTGCAGAACATGCTATTATAATTGCCATGGGATTTTAACTGCATGGGAGGGTTTATATATATATATATAGGAGTAAGAATTGAACTACTAATAAGATTTTGAATATAAAATTTATTATTTATTAGATTTTGAATTAAAGAAAAAAACTAATATTTTCATCATGAAAAATAATATTTTATAAAAATGATCAAAATCTTCAAAATAAAAGAAAAAAAAATGTATAATGATTTTTTATTAAAAAAATATTGTGTACCTTGTAAAGTGTTACTTATTATTTGAAAATAAGATTTATTATTAGAATAAAAATAAAATGCTAATAAGAGATTTTATATTTATATTATATAGAAAGATTTATCGGTAAGAAATACAGTATCTCAAAATAATATCATATATTAAAAATATTACAAGACAAGTATATAATAAGAGAGATTTGATATTAAGTATCTTATGTGGGATTTTGAAGTTTGCCAACTGAGATTAAAAAAAAGTGTCAAAACATATTAATTCAAAAAACACATGAATTAAAATTAAGATTGAATAAAAATTATGAGAATAAAAACATAATTTTTTTCTGTAATGTAATAACTATTTAGAATGCTTTTGTAATAAATAAACGGTTCGATGTGACGTTGATAGGTCAGTGTGACGAGGATAAGTCTTTTCTACTGAAATAATCAATGAAGTCTTGCTTGAGTAATTGTACTATTTCTCTGTTGCATAGAAGGTAAATTGACTCCACAATACCACTCTGCCAAAACAAATCTGCTCGTATTGAAACACACTGAACAAGCTTTTGGAATGAACGATAAAAAAAAAGTATTTAAATAAGAAAAAATAAAGCAAAATGAGAAAAATGCATTTTTATTTGTATATTATTTTATTTTAGTTCTAATTAGACTTGACATTAGAATAATTCCTTATTGAATTTCATAATAACTAAATACTTATAAAATATATCATTATTGGAAAAATTACCTATATAACTTTATTATTGTAGCAAGAGAAGTTGCATATATTACACAAGTTTTACCTGAGAAGCATTGGGAGACTCTACATGGCAATCCAGAGCGACAAGGTTACAGCTGTCTGCTTCTCCTTTGCACTGAGAAGGGGGAAAATTGGCCCACTAAAACTCACCAAAAACATAAACATATTCACTATTTCTTTTAGCTAACTAAAGTGCCTTTCTTCACCACAAGTTACTATGCAGTTCAAAAGCCTTACATTTTTTGCTGCAGTGCTGAAAGCTTCTTTGTGGGCCATTTTAGGGTTTTCAGCCTTTAGCCTTTTAATCTCTTCTCTGCATTTAACTAATATCAACGTTAGAATTATCCAAACTTTTAAATTTATGGTTTATTTTGCAGTCTATGCACACAAAATTTGTGTTGTTAAAATATTACTTGATGAAGCGGTTATAAGCAGATGGTGTCCTCTGTCTCTTCTCTGGGGCTGAAAAGATTCCAGTCATAAAAAAAAAATGAATAAACTTATAAGGGAACACATCAAAACTTTGCTTCAAGCTCAGTAATACCATTCAAGGCTCTTTTTTTTTTACGTACGTTTATTCACAACACTGGAAATTTGAGGCATGTTCTCTTCCTCACAATCAGAATAGGTCATTCTGGATGCATTATAGCTTTTCAAAGTCTTGTTTGCACCATCTTCTGAACTACCTTCGTTTGGCTGGAGAATGTGGTTATTCCAAATGTATTCATATTTAATCACCATGAAGTTAAAAATAAGGCTTGAATATGTTCTTTGTTTCTTGAAAATATCACAAGTTTTCTTTTGTTTTAATCTTCATAAATTTTTTATTCATTTCTAACCTTTAGTTTTTGTAAAAACTAAAAGTAAAAATGGTGATGCTTCGATGGATGAAGAGCATATTTGAACTTAAAAGGTAAATAAGTGGGTCAATGGACTCACCAACCACTACTCCTACTAGAAATAAAGAATTGACAGAGAATGAAAGGTACCAAGATCACCTCAAGATGAGTAAGAGAAGCAAGAAGGTGGAAAGGCACAAAGGAAGTTTTCTTCATATTAACAGAAAGAAGGCTTGTGCAGTGGCCGCATCTGACTGTCACCACCATTGATAAACTGCTGCATGGGACGCTTACCTGCACCTCACAACATTCAATTGGAAACAGAAATACGGAAAAGAAGAATTAAAACCAACACATGAACATCAGTACGGCATGCACTAGCTCTCTGGAGAAGTGATTACCATTAATATTGTGGCACAGAATCCACATTCTACGTAACATATCTGTTCTGGAAGATCGAAAAGATGGTTCAGTGTTGACATGGCTGTCCTGCAGGTGTTTGAAGTGTGTGAGGAAGAGAGAGGGAGAGAGAGATTGAAGATGTAGCTGGTTGTACACAAGCAAGAATTTATAGCTGAAAGTGATGATTTCTCTCTCCCTTTAATGATTTTGAGGTAGGGGTACTTAATGGTGATTTTTATTGCCGGAATGCACTCCAACATTGATGCTAAGGACGAGGAGAGCTTAAGTTTTTCAACCCTTTCGTGATATTTAGAGGTTCAGGGCCAAAAATTACAGTCACTCCCCTTAGAAGAAGATGTTTATGATATACTTTTACCTTTTGCCATTTTCAATTTGAATGTGATATTTACCTCTGAAAAATGTTTACTTGAAAGGTACGTAAATGAAAAAGTGTTGAAGAAATCAAAACTCATTCAAGACGAAAGATACCTTATGGCACATCCATATCCATAGAAACAAGTAGAAAATAAAAATAAGTTGCTTTGCAGATGAAAAGACAAAATAAATTAAGATTATAGTTAAGAAACATCAATTTTAAAGAGATTTTTAAAGAATAAGTCTAATAAAGATTCATCAATTAAAAGAAACTTTTCAAAATAGAATTATATCATAAATAACTTAGTCTTATTTTCATTAAATGAGCAATATATGATGACGGAAACAAATGCATTGTTTGATGAAAAAGAAACATATATGACGTTAAGTCCATCAATAACTTCATCAAACTTTGTAAATATTCCCAAAATTACTCTTTCTTAAGATGTTTTTTTGGATGCTCAAAGTCTTCGATTTTAGTAATCCGAATTTGTCTTTTGAAAATGTCCATCTATTAATTTATATGCTCTAATAATATGATTTTTTTCTAATTTTTGTGCCCCTGATTTCTTGATATTTAACCTTGTTATTATTTGTTCTTTCATACCAAACAAGGTTAGTCGCAATTGCGACAATAAAATCGTTATCAACTCTTAAAATAGTTTGTTTGGTTAATGTGTCACAATTTATTTTTTCTATATTAAATGGCTTGTTGTAATAACTGATAAAATATATTCAATTTTGGTAATGGGTTGAGCAACTAAATCTTGCTCCTTTTATAGAAACTCTTCTCCCACATCAAAGTATATACCTTATACATTTTATATCATTGAAGCTTCTAGACACTATAAAAAAAAAACTATTTAGAGACTAATTTTTAGTTATTAAATAAAATAGTAGCTAATTGTAACTAAAATAGTTATCAAATTAGATTTTGGTTGTTAAATAACTACAAAATAAAAGTAATGATTGAATTTAGACACCAATTATGTCAAAATAATAGATATCTAACATTAGCTACCAAGGTTTTAATAAGTTATACCATTAGATTCTAAATTGATTACCAAAATTTAGAATCTAATGATATAAGCCATTAAAACATTCGTAACTAATGTTAGATATAAATTATTTTGAGATAATTGGTTACTAAATTCAATTATTATTTTTATTTTATAGTTATTAAGCAACCAAGATCTAATTTAGTGACTGTTTTGATCATAATTAGTTACCATTTTATTGGATAGCCAAAAATTGGTTTGTAAATAGTTTTTTTCTTGTAGTGAAAGTAGCCTTGTCAATTTTCAATCTTCTTCTTCATGAAATTTAGACCAGGACCAATTTTGCATTTGATATATCTTAAAACTCTTTTTGTTACACTCATGTAAACTTATATTGAAAAATGCATGAATATTGATAACAATCTTAAAAGTACCAAATTTAGTCTTACAAATAGATAAAATAGACTTCTATAAACAAATATCCATACATTTGGTTCTATTTTCATCTAAGAAAAACCTTTTATTTACCACCCACGGACTCACAAAACATTTGCAATTCTTCATATGAAATTTCTTCAAGATTTCAATGACATACTTCATGACATACTTCTTTTGAGAGATGAAGACTTCATCATAGGATTAATTAGTATCTCCACCCCCAAGAAAATAATTTACTAAACTAAGGTTTGTCCTTTTAAATAAACCAAATTTATACACTTCATTTTTTTTTATTAGAGAATAGATCTTCTCTATCTCTCTTGCACTCAATAGACTATCTCAATTTAGGTATACACAAAACATTTGAAATATATTTTGTGCATGGAAAAATTTCAACATGCACTGCTCCTTTGTCTGAGAACCAGGTGATCTTCATTGTCTATGATGACTTTAGACATGTATATATTGTTTATCTTTACATACTTTCTCAATATCCATAAGTTACTTAAAAATTTTGCATTTAGCACTTAGTCTCAATTAACAAAAAACTTTTGTATGGTTTTTCTTTGTCCACTTCAACATTTAATTTTATTGTTGTATTCTTCAGACCTTTTTCCCGTTTTTATCTCGAACATATTTTTTTCGTTATTGAATTTTATATTTAGTCTATGTTACTGGAGTACTTTTTATATTTTGTTGAGAGATTGTTTATATCCTTAATGGTTTGCAAACCATCACCATCTTTATCACATTTATTTTTAAGAAATATTTGTTCTCTTATAAAGAGGAGTTTTTTTTTTTTTTTTTAAACCTCTCAAGATGGTATATATATTAGGACTTTTTTTCGATCATGTTTTGCTTAACTAAACACTCTGACAGGTGTAACTATCTATAAAAGTTTGTTAATAAACCTTTTTATAGATTTATTCTCGTGTATTATGACAACTTCAGACTTTGTGAGATTCAGAATTTGCATTCTCTTTATTTTATCACTTTCTTGAACTTTTCATTTAATTGATTTAAAGCTTTATTTTATCATCATGTAAATTTATTTGTATCTTTTCTGTCTTTATCATTTTATTATTGTGACTTTTGAGTTGTGTTAATTATAACTTTTTTGATAATGAAGTTTGAATACTACAATATTTTACTATATTTTACAAATTTGAGCTGTTAAGTAAGTCATAATCTTTGTAACGCAAAGTTCTCACTAGGAAAAAATGGGTGAAGATAATGAAATGTTGAAGATCAATTTTTGTTTTGAAAGTTTCTCATTTTGAGATATTTTTTATGCGGTTTTCTTTTCAGACTTTCTGTCCCCTCTTTCTTGTTTTTCTCTCACAGTCGCTAAGAGAATATTTAAGTATTTGAAACCAAAGTTAGAGTGTTCATAACAAAGGAGATTAAATAATAGCAAATGCAGAATAAATTTTGTTGGGACATAAGATAAGATAAAAATGGAGAAGAAATAATGTAAGACGGTAATCTTCATCGCAGTGAAGAATATTGTCAAATTCTTGCGTATACAAGTAATGACTATGGTTGATTTTCGCGTCTTTTTCTCCTTAAAATGTGATAGTTGGATGTGAGTCAAATGCACGGATTATTACCACTGGTAAATTACTCGTTATTGCAGTGGCCCAAAGTTCTATGGTACTTTGCTGAGTGACTTAAAAGAACTTGTTTGTTTCATGTGTTGTTTTCTCTTTTATTGATACTCGTACCTCTCAAGCCCTCTCCTTATCCTAGATCAAATTGAAAGTGTAGAAAGTTCTTCCCCAAGGAGGAAAAAGGAAGGTTTCTGAAGGGTACATGTCAAACAGTAGAAGGTAAATAGACATCTTAGGATTTGTCTTTCGTGAAAGACAGAAAAGATAATTGACCATTGAAAAAGGAATCTCCTCACTTTCGGTCTCAAGACATCCATCTCTTGCTTAGTTTTTGTTTCACAATTGTGAAGCTTTTTTCTTAGTCTCACTATAAATTTCGAACACTCCTTTTTAAGTGATGTATTTCGTATTTGATATTTGACACATTGTTATATACTTGTATCCCATATTTTAAAGATTGTGTGGTATTTGTGTCAGTATTTGTATATTAGTGTCGTGAAAGGATCATATCGATGTGTAGGTGGGAAAGCTTGTTATAAGGGATTTGGTGAAGATCTTAGAGAAAATATGTTTGACATGCATAGCATTCGTTTCATGAACTTATATGTACATTATAGGGAAAATTTAATATGAAAGTTGGCCTTGTTTTGTTTACTGCAGACAAGCCTCATGGATATAATCCTGTTGAAGGACGAGTATTCCCATGATCAAGAATGCATGGGACCATGTTGTTATCACAAAGGACCAAATTATGGAAAAGGAATCTTTATAAGTTTTGTTAATGGCCACTTCCTACAAGTAAAATGAATGAAAGGTGCATGGTTGGTGGGAATCAAGAGCCGCTATTTACTTTTCTTGTTGATTTGTTTTATGAGTGTATCTGACTAAAACACATGCATATATCTTTGTTATTTCTTAAGTACTGTGTATACCTTCAAAATTTTCTTCATTTCACTTTTTTTTTTCTTTTTCCATTTTGACGATTTTGGCTTTACACTGAAGGATGGTCCCTCTATTTACCTATTCATTAATTACATGTGCTCGTATCGATCTCAATCTTGCAAAAGCTGTTTGGTCCAAAGAAAAAGAAAGAAAAGAACAACATTGTGAGAGCCAAAAGACAAGTCTCCTTTTCTACTTTCATCTTCATTCAGAACTCATCCTGTGTGAAACCACCTCTTTTATATGGAAATGAAAAGAATCCAGCTTGAAATGAAAAACTACATTATTTATGGACGTAGTCTGATAGATTGATTTTAAACAATTAACAGTAAACTATTATAATATATATTATTACACATTCTTAACATAATAAATATATTTTTTAATGCAGTTTTTTTTGTGTTTTTAGGGTTTTTTAAGTGTTCTAAAAAGCAATTTTCTATTTTTAAAATTTGTTCCCTTCAACACTTTTGAAAGAATTTCAATAAAAAAATATTTTTTTATAAGCTATTTAATTTTAGAGGTTATAATAAATCGCTATAAATATTATAGTTTCTGATTTTTTTTAATTGTCGCAATTTTTTATATTTTTTTAATAATTTTAAATTTAGTTGTGTTAGTTTAAGTGTTTTCTTAGCTCTGACTTCTAATTAAAAAGGTGATTTAGCTTATGTTTATGGCTTCTACATCTTGATGAACCGTGTGAATGAGATTCGTGTAAGTTATTTTAAAAAAAAAAATCCTATGCGCTCTTTCTTCCTAACCTTATTGTAAGGGTTTTTCTGCACAAAAATCGTTTTCTATTTCTCCATGACAGATTTCATTCTTGATTTCTCAATTCCTTTGTTCATTTGTTCACGCTAAAGGTTCTAACTTATTTTCTTGATTTTCCTCCTTTTGCCACTAAAACCTTAATCACTATATAATTGTTAAGTTTGAATATATAGTGAAATTTTTTTTATTCTCTATCTTAAGTTGAGGGAAGTTGACAGAGGACCTTGCTTCTCGACCAACATTTTAAATTCGCTTAACATAGGTAATTAAACACACATTTATAAAATTATAAAACAGTGAATGGTAATATAAGTTTATTGAAGTTTTGTAGGTCGTATTTTTACAAGTTTTGACAAAGGCTAGATGTTTTGCCATTATTTTGAATGATTATGTTAGAATTCTATATGCATAAATGGAAAACGAGAAATAGAACTGAACTACCAAATCTAACCACTCTCGTTTTTTCCTATCCTGTGTTATTTTCTCTCTTTAAATTTATCTCAAAGGTCTATTTATAATAATTACATGTGAATACTTAGAGGGTAAAAGAAGTCCAAACGTGGATTTACTCATTGTCTCGTGTAAAAACATAAAAGTATTTTTCTAATATTGACCTTTCCCAAAACTACCCGGATGACATTTGTCTTAGACACTTTAATTAAAAAAATAAAGAGGACAAAAAGATATAAAGTAGATCAAGAACTTTTGAGAATATTAGGTCCATCTAAGTCTCTTGAACCTGTAATCAAGTTGTTCGGACATAAATACAAATTTGATGAGATCATTTTGGATATAATGGAGTATCAAGGAGAATTCTTCTACTTGTATAAATGTTTGAAATAATTTAGACCTTATATTTGGACCAAAAAGAATAAGGTTTGAGTCATGTATTAGGCCTTTAGGATAAATAATCCAACCCTAGGAGAGAGACACTTGTCACCAATCTATGGTTAGAGAAACTTGGGTGCCTAGGGTTTTACTTAGGGTTAGTGCCTAGCTTCTCCTTCCTCCACGTGGCAGCTCCTTGTTGGAGAGGATTGCTCCTTGGGTGATAAGGTAGGGTTTGGAAGCCTCTCATGATATGCTAAGGTTAAGGTTATGAAACTTCCGTAAAACATTAGGGTTGGGGTAGGGTTTGATGCTTCTATCACAAGCTTCTTGCCCGCCTTTTGTTGTTCTATAAATAGGCTGGTATGTTATGTACTTTTCAACTTTAAATTGAATAAAATGAGATGCCAATTTTTAGCTTCATTTGTTCTTAAGCTCCCTTTAGGTTATCTCTTTTTGGAGTCTAGCTTAGGCTTCCATTGAGAGTTGGTCTAACCTTCCATTGATATCACTATTTAATTGATTTAAATTCTAGAAGTTTGTTTTCTTGAATCAAGCGTTGTTTCTTGTTCTGTATATTGATCTGGACAGTCTTGCTGTGTGATTGATATTCAGTCTATTGTCAATACTGTGTATCTAATATTTTCTGGACAATTCTGAACTCAATTTTTATTCAACTAATTGCTTCCGCTTGTGTATCTGGTGTTTTTACTGTTTATTGTTTTTGGGTGTGATTTGATTAATCTCTGAACTGTTTGACAGTATCCACAATATTCAGTTGATTGCATCTGTGATACTAGTTAATTGTTGTTTGTTGTTTTCAGTTCTGTGTATTATTTCAATTAATTGATTCTAATCTCGAATCTATTGAACTTTTGTTGTGCACTTCTTAATATCAATTGTTGTTTAGGATGCAGCAAGGGGAAATCATTGCAGTTGTTCAAAAATGGTTTACTCATATTGTTAATCATTTGATTGGACTGCGAAAACAATTTGACAAGGAAGAGTTGAATATCAAGATCCTCAAGTGTCTAGATAGGAGTTGGCAGCCCAAGGTGACTGCAATATCTGAGACTAGAGACTTGACCACCCTCATCACAGCAGCATTGTTTAGCAAATTGAGGGAAAATAAGCTTGAGATGACGAGGCTAAAAGAGATGGAGACTGTTGAAAAGAAGTCTAGAAGTCTTGCACTCAAGACAAAGGCTGTAGAAGTTGAATAAAGTGAGGAATGTTCAGATGAGTACAATGAAGTCGAAAATCACAATTCATTGACGAAGAGATTTCAAAAGTTTATCAAGATGAAGGGCAAAATGAAGAATCAACAAAGCAAGAGGGACAACAAGAAACCTGATTCTAATTCCACTAAATTTACCTGTTTTGATTGTGGTAAACAGAGGCACATGAAAGTGGATTGTCCAAGCTTAGTGAATAAAAAAAAAGGGCACATGAGAAGAACAACAACAAATCTGGAAAGGCAGAAAAGCATACATAGCTTGGAAAGACAATGTTACTTCTTCCAATAGCTCTTCACATGAGGATGTTGAAGCTAACTTGTGTCTTATGGCTGGAGAAAATTCTGAGGTTAGTAGTGAAAATTCCAATACTTCTTTCAATAGTACAAACTACAATTCACTTCTTCAGGCTTTCTTTGAAACTCATGAAGAAGCAAACAAATTGGCCTTGTCTAACAATAAATTGAAAGGGCTGAATAATCGGTTGGAAGGCAAAATCAAAGAACTGGAAGATGAGCTTTTGAAATTGAAAATTGATTTTGATCATCTTGAAATAATTTACAAAGCTTCCAACAACTTTGATTCTAGCAAGCCAATTAATTGTGAAAATTTTGATGTTCTTCAAAAGAAAGCAAACTATTTTATTACAACAACTTCTAAACTTTCCATGGGAACTGCGAATCTCAATGTCATTTTGGGTTCTCAAAATTGTGTTTTTGAAAAGGTTGGTATTGGATATCCAAGTGGTTTCCAAGGAAAGCAAAAGAAATTTAGCAGTTTCTTTAAAACCAATGAGCAGCAGTTTTCACCTTTCATGACTTGCTTTTATTGTATGAGAAAAGGCCATTGAGGTTAGGAAATTTGATGTGCCTAAGGGGTTAGTTTGGTGGGTGCCTAAAAGCATCACTAACACTTGTGGACCCAAATTTAACAGGGTACCAATGCCTCAAACTTAATATGTTTTGCAAGTCCCTTTAACATCCAAGAAGCAACTCTGGTACATGAACAGTGGATCATTACAAGAAAAAGGTTGTTTAGAGACTAACTTTTAGCTACCAAATGAAATGGTTACTAATTGTTACCAAAATAGTTACCAAATTAGATTTTGGTTGCTAAATAACTAATAGAAGTAATGATTGAATTTAGTTACCAATTAAGTCAAATAATTTGTATCTAACATTAGCTACCAAGGTTTTAGTGATCTACACCATTAGATTCTAAATTAGTCTCTAACTTAATTAGATACCAATTTAGAATCTAATGGCATAGGTCACTAAAACTTTGGTATCTAATGTTAGATACCAATTATTTGACTTAATTGGTCACCAAATCCAATCATTACTTTTATTTTATAGTTATTTAGCAATCAAAATTTAATTTGGTGACTATTTTGGTCATAATTAGCAACTATTTCATTTGGTAGCTAAATATTGGTCTCTAAATAGTTTTTTTCTTGTAGTGGATGCTCCAAACACATGACTAAAGACGTTTCTCAATTAATTAATCTAAAGTAAAAACCTACTGGCTTTGTCACCTATGGAGACAACAACCGAGGAAGAATACTTAGTGTTAGTGACATTGGAGGAGATGATGATGTGATCATCAAAGATTTACTTCTAGTGGATGGCTTGAAACACAATTTACAAAGTATAAGTCAACTATGTGACAAAGGGTACAAAATCACATTTGAGCCAGACCTTTGCCTCATAGCAGATTTAAAAACCAATGAGACAGTTCTTATAGGTAAATGGGTAAACAATGTATACATGCTCAATGTCTCATGCATTACATCTAGTATGAACTGTTTACTTACTAGGAGTGATGAGTCTTGGTTGTGGCATAGGTGTTTAACTCATATTCATAGGCATCATCTCAATAGGCTTGCATCAAAAGAACTAGTGATTGGCTTGCCTAAGCTCAAGTTTGAAAGGGACAGGTTGTGTGAAGCATGCCAAAAGGGTAAACAAACTAAAGGTTCTTTCAAACAATTAAATGTGGTTTCATCATCTAGACCTCTTGAGTTACTTCACATGGATTTGTTTGGTCCCTCTAGAACCATGAGCCTAGGAGGTAATTACTATGGCCTTGTAGTAGTAAATGATTATTCTCATTTTACTTGGACTCTATTCATTGTCACCAAGAATGAAGCCTATCATGTTTTTAAGAGATTCGCCAAAGTTATCCGAAATGAAAAGAATTGTGGTATTTCTACCATTAAGTCAGATCATGGGGGAGAATTTCAGAATGAGAGATTTGACAAATTCTATAGCAAATTTGGAATTAAACACAACTTTTCAGCACCAATGACTCCACAACAGAATGAAATAGTAGAGAGAAAGAATCGGTCTTTAGAGGAACTAGCAAGTACACTCTTGAATGAAACATATAAGCCAAAATACTTTTGGGCTGATGCAGTAAGTACAACTTGCTATGTTCTCAATAGAGTGCTTATTAGACCAATCTTGAAGAAAATCCCTGTGATTTGTTTAAAGATAGAAAACCCAATATCTCTCATTTGAAAGTTTTTAGATGTAAATATTTCATTTTGAACAACGGAAAGGATAACTTGGGCAAATTTGACTCAAAAGCGAATGAAGGTATTTTCCTTGGCTATTCTTTGCATGGTCATGCATATAGAGCATATAATAGGAGAATCATGCTAGTTGAGGAATCCATGCATATTGGATTTAATGAAACTAAATGGAACATGCAAGAAAGTCCTAAGACAGATGCAGATGATAAGGTTTCTACTGAACAACAAGTTGATACTGGACTGAAGAATAAATCAGAGGAAGTTAGTAAACTACCAAAAATTCAATCAATTGAACCGGGAATTCAATTGATTGAATATGGAGTTGGTGCAGACACAATCAACTCTAGACTGCCAAGAGAGTGGAGAGTGCCCAGAAATCTCTCATTGGACAATGTCATTGGTCAAGTTCAGAAAGGGGTATCAACTAGAAGATCCTTGAATCATTTTTGTGAGAACATGGCATTTGTATCACAAGTGGAACCCAAAAGCTTAGTCGATGCACTAGAGGACAGTAATTGGATAAATGAAATGCATGAAGAACTAAATCAGTTTGCAAGGAATAAAGTTTGGACACTTGTTCCCAGAACAAAGTAGAAGAATGTGATTGGAATCAAATGGGTATTCAAGAAAAAATTGGATGAACAAGGAGTCATTGTGAGGAATAAAGCCAGATTGGTTGCAAAGGGTTACAACCAAGAAGAAGGAATAGACTTTGGAGAAACTTATGCACCTGTGGCCACATTGGAGGTGGTGAGACTATTATTGGCATATGCTTGCATAAATGGATTTAAGTTACACCAAATGGATGTCAATATTGCCTTTCTTAATGGATACATTGATGAAGAAGTCTATGTGATTCAACCCCCTGGATTTGAAGATCACAAGTATCCATATCATGTCTTCAAACTCAAGAAAAAACTATATGGGTTGAAGCAAACACCTCGGCAGTGGTATGAGAGGTTGAGTAATTTCCTTCTTTCACAAGGTTATGAGAAAGGAAAAACAAATAAGACTTTATTCATTAAGAAAGCATACAATGAAATTATACTTGTTCAAGTTTATATTGATGACATTATATTTGGTTCAACTAATGAAACTTTGTGTGAGCAGTTTGTTAAAGTTATGCAGGGTGAATTTGAGATGTCCATGATGGGAGAACTCAATTATTTTCTTGGTTTGCAAATTAAGCAATTACAGCATGGTACATTCCTTAGTCAATCCAAATATTGCAAAGAGCTATTGAAGAAATTTGATATGGAGAATTGCAAGGACGCTGCTACACCTATTGCCACTGGATGCTACTTGGATACTGATGAAAAAGGGGCTAATGTTGATCAAACTAAATACAGAGGGCTCATAAGATCACTTCTCTATCTTATTGCAAGTAGATGAATATCATGTTCAGTGTGTGTCTTTGCGCAAGATATCAAGCAAATCCTAAGGAGTCACATTACATGGCAGCTAAGAGGATATTGAAGTATCTCAAAGGGACTATAGATGTTGATCTATGGTATCCCAGTGAAGTATCCTTGAACTTAATTGGCTACTCTGACTCAGATTTTGCATGATGTAAAATTGATAGGAAGAGTACAAGTGAAACATGCTACCTTCTTGGATCCAGTTTAATATCTTGGCATAGTAAGAAGCAAGCGGGTGTAGCTTTATCAACAATTGAAGCAAAATACATAATTGTTGGAAGTTGTTGTGCACAAAGCTTATGGATCAAACAACAGCTAATTGATTTTGGTCTAATTCTTTCCCAATTTCATTTACTTTGTGACAATACCAATGTAATAAATTTATTAAAAAAACCCTATACAACATTCCAAAACTAAACACATTGAAATACGCCACCACTTCATAAGGGATCATGTGAATAATTGGTGATTGCGTAGTTCAATTTGTTAATTCTGAAAATCAATTAGCTGATTTATTTACAAAACTCCTTCATAAAGAAAGGTTTAATTTTCTCATAAATGAGTTGGGGATTATTGATTTGAACAATATAAAATAAATCAACATATAAAATTGTTGGTTATTATTTTTAATTTTGTGCAAAACAGGTATTAACAATTCAACAAAACCAATTGACTGAATTTTGATTGAATTTACTATAGTTGATATATATATATATATATATATATATATATATATATATATATGTGTGTGTGTGTGTGTGTGTGTGTGTGTGTGATCTTGTTTAAATTCTGCTCAATTTGTTGGAACGAGTGGTACTGGACAAGAAGCCTGAAGGAATTCTAACCAATAAATTGTTCTGTGTAAGGCTGCTATGTTGGGAAGGTAAAGAATCTCCAGCAGATTCGCTGGTCAAAGAGAAGTCTTAACTAAGCTGAGTTGTCCAATACACAAAGAGAGCATGTGAAGAGTGACAAACTACTCAGTGCCACATGTCATCAGTTTATTAATAGTCAATAAGTCAAAAGCTGAACATATAATTGACAATAAAGTTTAAATAAGCTAAATAAATATAAGATTATACTTTAAATTGTGAAAATATGTCAAAATTAAATTTTTTTATCAATAAGAAACATAAAAAGAAAATTATTGTCTAAACTATTAAAAACTATAGTAATTAGTTATCATCTTGTCTTAACTTTAAAATCATTATTATTATTGTTTTATTCCAATAACATTGAAAGTCTTAACTTCAAAAATATTATTATTATTATTGTTTTATTTCAATAACATTGACATATAATTTTTTTTTTTGTTACGGGTTGACTTGTCCACCTTACCATTGACATGCACGGATTACAAGTTATGTAGGATAGAACTATATAGATGTGCAGGTTAAAATATTCAATCCACCTCGCACTTTCTATCAGCTAGCAGGTTAATCCACATGATCATCCACATGATGTAACTCGGATTGTTATCCCTAACTTTAATTAATATGTTATTTGAATATAAATATTTATTTCCAAGATATAAAATTTGAAATTTTTTTGAGATATTAATTTTTTTTTATAATCGGTAGAATAATATTTAAAGGACCACTTGTCAAAGTTTCAGCAAGTAATGTAGCGAATTGATTTACCTTTACTATTGTGTGTTTTTTTATGTCTTTTGGAGTTGTGGAAGGTTTTAACGTCTTATCTGAATCGATAATTGAAGAATCACCCAAAAATGCACATGTATGTAAAAAGAAAACGGTGATAAATGTAATTGGGCTTCTTTTCTTATTGAATAATCATCTAAAATAAACATACAGAATGTTTAATATATAGATGTAAGAGTGGGTCTGTCAACACCCGATTTTATTCGAGTGAAAATAAATAAATAAATAAAAAGATATATAATTCATAATCATAAAAAAATATTTAAAAAAGAATTAAAGTTTAAAATTAAAATAAAAAATAAAAACAGGAA
>Ga0099824_1004622_pt1 | contig 19754 bp, 13 predicted proteins | sample SiratrowhiteBW_FD_76837 | JGI IMG/M metagenome (GOLD analysis project Ga0099824, IMG submission 76837) | Root nodule microbial communities of legume samples collected from California, USA - Siratro white BW | ecosystem: Host-associated > Plants > Roots > Nodule | place: USA: California... | reverse complement strand
GGGGGAGGGGACGGTGGAGTCCTTCCTCGTTTCTTTCCCTTTGCTGGTTTTTTTTTTTTTTTGTTTTTGGGTTTGGGTTTTTTGTTTTTTTTGTTGTTAATATTTGTGATTTTTTTTTTTTTTTTTTTTTTTTTCTGTTTTTGTGGTTGCAGGTTTTTTAATTCGCATGATAGGGAGTTTCATGTTGCGTCTCTTCCATATAAGCCGGACTTCAAGGTTATGCCGGAGGGGTGGGATGGCATTACCAAAGATGTGGATGAAGTGCATTACGAGATCTCCAAGAAGGAGGATGATATGCTGTATCGAGAATTTGTCGAGAAGATGAACTTCAACAAGAAGAAAGTAAGTTCTATTGGCCTTTGATCTATATTACAATGTTTTTGGGTCAATGATGTGAATTGAATTGTTGAGGGTGTACATTGTTTGGTAGGTATCTCGTTTGCTTTCTGTTGGCATTTAGGTGTCATTTTGGGTTTAGAGTTTAGGGTTTAAATATGCTGGATGGGTTTGGAGGAGCAGATCCCAAATTTACACAAAGAGTTTTTCTCCTGCCCAGAATTTTAAATCAAAACTAAGTTGTCCTATTGTTGTTTATGGAGGAATGAAAATTTTGGTTATTTTTGTGAGCAAAGAATAAAAGGGTTTCTGCTTGCAGTTTAGCTAGCGGCGGATCACATTGCTTGTCTATGTCCATTTTATGCTCTGTAAGGTTCACTTTTCTGTCTGAGGGGCAGCCTTTTTCCCTTTTTTTTTGAACATTATAGAAATAGACTTGATCTATATCTTTGAATGAAGAAGTAACTAAATGGTGATTCACAAGTAGACGGTATTCCTTTTTCTCTGTGTCAACCCACAATTAGAGTCTTCTTTTAATTTATCTTCCTCCCACATTCCTATGATAGTCCATCAAGTAGGGTCACGTAGTCAAAAGCAAGATTATTGTTGGGACTTTGAAGGGCTCACAAGATCGTAGATTGGGGAATCATAACCCAGATCGTACATTCTACTTCTAATAAACATGATATGTATACCCATGCAAATAACAAATAATTAAAAACATCAGTCACGGTATTACACTTTAAAAATACGTAATCAAACTTAAGTTCATCATAAACCATAAGAAAGAAAGCATGTCAACCAAGTCATAACTACCAAATGCCAAATTATCAAATATCAACTACCAATCCTAGACAAAGAACACCTAGAAGCCTAAAGCCTAAACAGTAAATGTCTAATGTAAATTTTTCAAATTAAAACCAAAACTCAAGGGATCTTCATTACGTCCATTTCCTTCGCCAAGCACATCAAAAAGAACATCCTCCACTTGTAGAGGTGGCATGGCAAGAACATCATCCTCTTGCTCTCTAGTTTGGGCTTGACCTTCAACCAAGTGTTCATCATCTTCATTTGAATTTGGAACATCATCTAGGCCTTCATTTTCATTGTCTCCTTCAAAATAATCCACTCATCATAGAATGGAATATCACCAAATTCAAACTCAAGTAATCTTCTACCTTCCTTTTCAGCTAATCTTGAATCAACCATGACATAAAAACATCATTCACAATTTCCTGTTTCAAACAATTTCTTCTTTTTGTGTGGACCTAATAAATACAAATGCAAACATACATATAAGTGATTACTAATTTGCTATGTTTTTAATTCAAATTTCACGATGTTAAAAGTATTACCATCTTAAATGCACTCTAGTTTCCTTTGGATTGTTTACTAAGAAGTTCTGTATAGTTCTCCTCCTTTTGTTGGCCCACCTTGTGTAACCTGTTCTCTTCCATGCTTTCTTGTGAACTTCCAGAGCACTCTTTGTTGCCTAAACCTCTTCCATCAAATTCTTTACTCTAATATCATGGTACGAAGGGCGCTTAAATCTTGGGCCATGTTTTGAAACTAAATCCCAAATGCTTTACTCCTTGCCATAATGGTATGTCATTTCATACAAAACCTTGCAACATCTTTACAAGCAATTTCTCTTTGATCCTTAAGTAACTTTGGCCTATGAGCTAATTGCCCTCTTCTTGAAAATATTTCTAGTGCAGCCCACATCCTCCTCTTCAGTCATCTTTTTTTTTCTTTTCAGTATGTGAATCATTTTCCTCAACAACACAGCTTGTCTTCTTCATTAATCTTTGTTCAGGACTCAACTATTTCAAACATCTCTTTTTTAGACTTCATCAGTCGCACTTTTGCTAGCACCTACATTCTTTTGAGCTCCCACCAACTGGTGCTTCAAGCAATTAACTGCACCGGTTAAGACCTCAACATCAACACATATGCAATGCCACCAATCCTCATCTGTATTACTGCTAGGAGCACTTTTTAGCAGTTTTAGAGCAGGTAAATTTGTTGAGGTACCGGCGACATCACTAACAGAAGTAGCAGTAGAAGGAGAATTAGAAGCCATGTGGATGGTGCTACAACAAAGTAGAATTGAAGAGGGGACATAATCACTAAAAGGACCTTAGCAACACAGGTTTCAAGCGAATGAGTTTAAGCAGAAGGTTTTGTCAAAATAAATTAGTGAAAAACATGCATGCCGTTTGCATAGAAGAACGTGCAAGAGCAGAAGACAAGTACCTGAGGAGGCTGAGGGAGGTTTGAGCTGTTTCTGTAGAAGAATAATGTCCGTGCCTTTTGCATAGTAGAGAAGAAATGGCATTGAGGTTTCAAGGAGTCGAGAGGGAGCAATCGAAGAAAATATGGGAACTGTTTCATGTGTGTGTGGGTACATAGATCAATGATCACAAAATATGAATTTTTTAATTCTTTTAGTATTTTTACCCATTGGGCTTGGGTTTTAATCCAAACTCCATTTTTAATATGAACAAAAACAGAACAGTTTTCATGCTTGCTCAACTTGCTTTAGGGTTTAGGATTTGGTTTGGATGACTATTCTAGGTAATGGAGAGACTGATGGGGGATGTCACGGATTGAATATAGGGGATTAAGTGGCCAAATGCTTCAGGTGCAATTAGTGATTCTATGGGCATAACGAGCTTGAAAGAATATTTTCTTAAACAGTTTCCAATGACGCTTTATGGTTGCGAATTGTTGGGGCGGGAAATTCTAACAGTAACAATACGAACTTTATCCGAGATTAAAATGCTAAGGATGAGTGCACATCTAAGTAAAGATAAAATTTGGATCATAAATTTTGGAAGCAGTATTAATACTGCTGGAAGGCCAAAATTCAACCTATATACTTGTCTTTTCTATGTGCTTCCAGTGAGATTTTTTGTTTATGGATATGATTAAATAATGTGAGTTTGGTTGTGTGTAGATGGCTGGAGAGGTGAAATGCCACAAGTACAGCCGACGACGTCCTGCAGATGGGTGGACTTTCACAGTAGAGAAATTGGGATCGAGGGGAAAACGTGGAGGTGGTGGAGGCTGGAAATTTGCTAGCATGGCAGATGGATCAAGCCGACCACTTAATGAGATGGAGAAAATGTATGTCAGGCGAGAGACTCCACGCCGCCGTCGCAGGATCCTTCCTTGATTACGTTATCACTTTCTGAAATTTTGTAGCTGTTAAAATTAGATTCTGTAACCAATGCATTCAATCTCGTTTGGTATGTTGTCTCTTGTTTTTCTTTGGATGAGTTGGCTTATATTTTAATAAGCTCAGCAAATGGTGATGCTTATACTTCATTCTCCTTTAATTTTGCATGTTTAGTCGATTGAGAAACTGAGAACTATATGATCTCTTGGATTTGTCTTTAGGCATTAAGGACAGTGCAGCCAATAACATATCCTGAGTGTAAAACAATTTTGGGGCTTCACCAATCAGAATGGCGACAAATTCTTCCTGCACCCTACTACACTGCACCCTAATACACGCTTCCTGTACCCTAATACAAATTTTTTAATTCCATAAATACCCCAGCACACCCATCCGGTTCATACGGGCAAAAAAATAAGAACCGGATGGCACTCCCATCCGGTTCACATTTCAAAAAAAATGACAACCGGATGAGTATGTCATCCGGTTGTCATTTCAAAATAAAATAAGAACCGGATGATATCCCATTCGGGTTTCATTTTAACTTCATCTGTTTTCAAATATTTGATTAATTCTTAAAACAAACAATAAGTAAGTAATTTTTGGTGTTTATTAGCAATTAGTAAGTGATATTGCTGATTAGAGTAGTTGATTTGGGATTTAGGCGTTGTCGACGACGAACAGAAGAATTTTCTGATTTGATGTATGAGAACCGGATGGGTTCTATTCGGTTCTCATTTTTATTTGGAAATGAGAACCGGGTGACAGTCCCATCCGATTGTCATTTCAAAATCAAAATGAGAACCGGATGAGTATGCCATCCGGTTGTCATTTCCAAATAAAATGAATTTTTTTTAAATGACAACCGGATGGGGTGTCATCCGGTTGTCATTTTATTTTGAAATGACAATCGGATGAAGGTGCCATCCGATTGTCATTTTATTTTGAAATGACAATCGGATGACATACTCATCCGGTTGTCATTTTTTTTTGAAATGTGAACTGGATGGGGGTGTCATCCGATTCTTATTTTTTTACCTGTATAAACCGAATAGGGTCAATTGTGGAATTAAAATTTTATATTAGGGTGCATGAAGAAGATATTAGGGTGCAGGAAGAATTTGTCCAGAATGGCTCCTAAAATTACATTTTCCTCTTTTGATATAACATTAAACAGGCAAAGTTTTTTTTCGTCAATTATCTCAAATGTTTTTATTTTAAAATATTGTCAAAAAGCAATCCAAATTGGATGACAACAGGATCGTTATGAGTTTGGTGGTATACATCAATGTTCATGAATTAAAATTTATATCTATTATCGTTTTTATATTCAAAAAATATGAAACTTATTTGATTTGTCAAATATCGAGTATACTTTATTTGTGTATTTGTTTAAATGTTTATTAAATATTTTTTTTATAATAAATAAAAAGGAAAGTTCAAAAACATAATATTATAAAAAATTCAATGTTACAAGAACATATTCTTTTCCATGCTAAGTAATAATTAAAAGTTATTATTGTATAAATTTAAGAATAAAGAAAAATAAATAAAAATATTTTAATAATTTAAAATGAAAATAAATTTAGAAGGAGGAATATGTAAATATGGGCATACTCGTCTTTGTGTTTAATCTAAAAAAGTTAAGTCTTATTGATATGTAACTAATTTAGGATGTAGATGGAGGATGGTACGTCATAATACGATGATTACATCATCATTTAATAATGATTTTAGCGGCTGAGACTACAAATATTATTAATAAATAAAAGTTTAAGTACTAATATTCGTTAAGTACTTATTTAGAGATTAAAAACTAAAATTTCTAAGATCGAGGGAGAAAAAACTCTGTTAAAATTTCATTAGGTATTTACTTAGGAACCAAAATGGTAGAAATATGTATGTAAAAATATTTAATTTACTCTATTGAAACTTGTGCTCAAAATTACACAATTAGATTGCTTGTACAAATAAAGATCTTTGTTTCTTATGAGGACCCTCATTCTTTCAATTTTTTTTATTTTGGGAGAATTTTTGTGATAGCATAACATTCTTATATTTTATTGAAAAAGAAAATAGAAAGACATGGATGGGCCTTGACCCGGTTAGTGGATGGGCCTTAACCGTTTTCTTTTGAACCAACAAAGGCATTGGTTTGGTTGAACACTTGAACTGAAGACGTCATCATCTTAGGAACTCCGAAGAACACAGCCAAAAGCCACGCCCAATGGTTGGTGAAGCTCAAGTTACAGTCTTTGCCGACACAAACCTAGGCACTCGCATTGCCTTCAATGCCCCTCCTGACATTACAGCTGCATCTCTCAAAAGTAAGTCCACAACACAAAAGACTTCTTTTTTCCTCAACCCTTCTGGTTCTTGATTTCGATATTTTACCTATTTGAAGATTTTGCTATTGGGCTGTGTTAGTTTACTTGCATGTTGCAACCTTTGCTGCCATGTATCACTTTGTTTCATATGGATTGTTACTGCGATAATGACTTTGAGGAGAAGTTTCTCCTATGAGTTGTGTACTTCTTCTGCATGTTTTATGACGGCAATGCTGCTGGTCTTTTTCAAGGGTTTAGATAGTTTTTCTTTTTTTTTTTTTATCTCGTTACCTTCCATTTATTGCTTCAAATCTCCCTTTTTGTCTCAATCTCAAGCATGTTAGGGTATCTATTATTGTGGAGTTTGTTGAAATGAAACTTGTCTCAATCTCCATTTTTACTCAAAATCAGTTTATTCTCTCTACCATCATGACCTACCGCTAGTTTCCAATTAAGTTTGAGAATGAAAGATTAAACTTAGCCGCGAAAGCTCGGCATTTTGAATTTGTGCACTTGATGTAGTTTGGAGATTACCGCTACATTATGATTATTTTAGGTCATATATGGCATGAATTCAACTCATCAGTTAAAACATGCAATCAATTTCAATACTGTGCATAAATGTATATTGAATTGAATTTGTTATGGACTTCAATTTTGAGATCTCAGTTTCGAGGGTCAAGATGAATGTTTTCCAAATTAGTTGACGTCTAAATGCAGACTTCCTTTTAATATAGTTTTGCTTGTCCTGACTTTGTTTTTATCAGACCAAGACAGAGTTCTTGGATAAATTAATGTTCTGGACTACTGTTGATTATTGACCATGGTCATTATTCTTAAAAAAGGGCATTGATGAAATTGTAGTTCAACTTGGTGTATGTTAGGTTATGAATGACATGAAAGATAATCGATGCAATGATTGTTCTGCAGGAGACTTTGAGAAAGCACACCTCAGTTGTTTACCAGATATTGGAGAGATTCAAGTTAATGGATTAATGGTAGGTACTTTACTTTCTGTTTCAGAGTCTATGTATCCTTTTATGAGTTTTGTAACATTAAGCTTGTGCTCAATAAGTTACTTCATATTCTCTCCCAGGTGAAGCGAAAATCATTCTTCTACTACCTGCCTGATTCCTTTCCTATAAAGTTTGCTTTCCCTGCAATGCGAGGAACATGGTTTCTTCATGTGGAAGTTAAGCATTTAAAATGCTTGTGTACTCCTTGTTCACCCAGTGATGAAGATGTTCTATTAAAACATAAGGACTTAATGATCTGCAAAGGTGATAGGGCAAGATGTATCAGTGAGGAAAAGAAAACGAAAGGGTTCCAACGCCGTGCATGTTTAGTGGAAGAGCATGAAATCACTAAAGTTGTTTCAAAGAAGCACGAGGAAAATGAAATTTCTGATGAAAATCATGCTCAAAATGAAGCCACTGGAATGTCAGAAAGAGATCCCTGCATATTTGGAGACCAACCTACTAGTATGGCTAAGAGTTCATATGTAATGCCAGAGAATAGATTTGAAAATCTGGTTGAGTTGCATGCTAACTCGATGCAAGGGAGTCACAGTGAGATGTCAACACAATTGATATCGGTCACAGGTATAATCAATAAATATTTTTCAAGTTTCAATGGCATTGACAATTTTAGCAGCTCTTCAAATTCAGATCTTATTTCTAGAGCTGTTCAGAGTGAAATTGAAGTTCAATCAAACCCCAGAGAACGTGGTTGCTTGAAGACACAGAGAAATTCCTTGCCACACTTCACTCCCAAAACATCTCCACATGTCTTGCATACACCATTGGTTTCCAAAAAATCAGGCAAAAATAGAAGATTGAAAGCTTGTCAACGTCCTTTATCAGGGAGCGGAGGTAGAAAATTGAGAATTGGGACACGTCTTCTTTCAGCTTCACGGAATCTTGGGGCTTCTATCACCAAGCATGATCCTACACTTCCTTTCCGAATATCTAAAGATAGGAAACTACTGCAGGGAAAATGTCAAATGAAGGGTTCAATATTTTCTATCTCTGGCAGTGATGATGATTGAGTCGTAGACTGTAACAGATGTGTAAATGTAAAGAATGTTTCTGAATATCATACTTCTGATTTAGTATTATCATTGGTAAAACTATAGGCAAAATGTTGTAAGTGAAACTTGTTGATCACAACAAAAGCAAACAGATGTGTATACTAGCAGTTTTGATACTATTGAGATTGTTGTGGAATACTTCAGACAAACTCTACACAAAGTATTAAATTTCAATCAATTTCCACATCAGAAATTCATTATGAAAAATGAAGTTTCTTTGAGTGAACTCTCTTTCAATAATAATGTTCTCTTATATAGTTGAACTTAGAATTCTTAGTGACAAAGTCCTATTTATACAACATTAATGTCACAACTAATTTCTATTAATTATGCTTAAACTAATAAAGAAGGTACTCCAAAAAAGCTTGAAAAAAGTTTGAAATGTTATGTAGAAGATCTTAAACTATTAGATGGTCCGAAGCATTAGATAATCTAGGGACTTCAGCAAAATTTTACTGAATAGATTTTTCTAAATAGATTTCACTAGCGCTAACTCTATTGGTTTTCAAATGTTTGTTTAAACATACAGTCTGCAGCCAGGTGATTATTTTCCAAACTCTCAGTGCAAATCATGTAAAGGAGTGGGTTGTGTGGATTCTGTTTTTGTTAGATTGTTTGGATTGTTTAGTTAATCATTGATATAGTAGAAATCTGTTGCATTAATGCAAGATCAGTTTGTTTGTTCTGTATATTCTGGTGTTAAGTTGACAAAAATCTCCTCAACCAAGTATTTAACTTTCCTACTTTATTAGATTTATTTCATATAATATTTCTTTTCTTTTTACACTTTGTTCTTTTCTCTTTTACTTTACAATATAAAGTTTAGTTCCTTCAAATCTCAAATGCTTCGGGTATTATTTGTCTCGAAATATTTATCATAAATATATACTTTAATTTACATTTTATTATTTTTATGGTTTGAATTGTACATAATTTTAAAAAAATATATTATATTAAAAAATATATTATATTAAAAAATATGTTCATTTAATATGTTTAGATAAATTTATTCAAAAGTCTTATTTAAAAGAAGAAGAAAATGAAATAAGACAGGATGTAGTAACTGTGTGGTGGAAATTATCAAAGAAGTATAATATGTTTCGATTTGAAAATTATATCTAAAATTTTAAAAAGAACTATAACTGATATAAAAATACTGTAAAATTAGCTCACATATAACTTAAATTTAGATTTTTTAAATAAAATAGTATAAGATGACTTTTATAAACAAACTTACGTATAATTTTAATTTTATTTATAAATTTATTTGTCCTTATTTTATTTTGAAAAAAATGTTTACAGATGATTTTTTTTAAATATACACTTAATTTTATCTAATTTATTATTATTATTAATGTCGCTGGATTGAAAATTTAAACAATATTTATATCAAAATTTTGGATTGTAGAAAAATTAAATTGAACAGTATTTATTTTTTAATATAGTATAATAATACTAATAATTTATTCTGTTATTAATATTTTGTATTTCAGCTTCTAATTTTCATTATTTTTTTTTCTCATAAACGCGTCTATCTAAATAGAGTAGTTGTTATATATTTTTTATGTTGTAAAATAGACTAATGAATAAAGCAGCAAATATTAAATAAATGTATTTCAGTTAAATATACAATTTATCAGTGATATAAAATATTTTTTAAAGCATTGTACAATAACAATGTCAAGTGTAAGTATGAAGAATATTTAATTTTATTATAATCTTAAATTGGTAGTCACTCTAATTATATATTTAATTTATGAAATTTAGGATTGTTTTTGTCCTTAAATATAAAAATAGTTCACTTATTTTTTTTTGTATAAAATAGTTTATTTTAACCTTTCCAATTATATTTTGAATTATACTACATGGTTAATAAGATAAAAAAAAAAACTTTGGATTACTCACCATCTATTGATTCTTTGTGCAACTTATATAGTAAAAAAAACTTGACTAATGACTAATCCTGAGGAAGAACTAGATTAATCATATTTTCTCTTTCAATCCGTCTTTTTTTTTCATCTTCAAAATTCTCACTTGAAATCATAATTAAAATTTGTTTATGTTTACATTGGAGTGTGTGACATATTGACATTGGAGTGTGTGACATGTTGGAATCTTCCCATTTTCCATTATTTTGGTTTAAACTTGAAAGTATTGATAACATGATGAGTGTTGTTGGATTGGGTGGCTGACTATGGCGAAGTGAGTGTGGAAAAAGTTAGTGGCTAAGTGAGTGAAGAAGAAGAAGGAAAAGAAGGAGAAGAAGAGGAAGAAGAAGAAGAATAAGACCCAGTTGATTGATTCCATTGGACTGTGATGAGGAAACTGAGATGGTTAATGGACGGAGGAGGGTTTTGGGATTTGGACATTTCCACTCCTCAAACCCTTGACGGCTTGGCCTGTGCCGTCCCCGGAGACCCTCTTCCGTTGGGTCTCTCGCGAGGCACAAGGCTTTCCAGACCCAGACAACTCCAATTCATGCACCGTTTCATGAATGCCCCTCTCATTCCCTCCTACGCCAAAACTCAAGGCCTCTCCCTCCACCGTCTTATCTCCCTCCCCTTTTCTGATAATTGGTATGCTAACTAAATTCTCCACCAAAGTTTCAATCTTTTTCTGCATTTCGCCCCTTTTCGTTTCTGGGTGTGTTGGATATTTTTCTCTTTTTAATGTACTCCTCTTGTGTTGCATTTTAGGTTAGATGGTATCGCTGTTATCAAAATGATTAATTAAGTCGGTGGTTTTTTCAGTAGTTTAATAATTAGTTATGTTAATTATTGCTTGTGTGGAGTGTAGATTGTACGGTTTTTAGTCTTGTGAAAAAGACATTGGAGGAAGGGATCTCTTAGTATATAACATCTCTGAAGATTTGGTCTTTATTGGGGCTGTGTGATCCATGCAGCCCATTTTACCTTGTGGGACACGGCTTTGTTCTTGTTGTTGTAAGTGAGCTCTGTGTGTGTCAATTCTGGTGGCTGATATTCAGTTTGGGAGTTTTGCAGGGTTTTATTTTTACTGGGTCAGTTCAATTTGCAGAGGTTTGTTTCCTCTGTGAAGAGCAGTGAGGAGAAGCCAAAGGGGGTTTCCTCTTGGTTGAAAACCTTTGGAAGACATTTGCAGCAGAAGTCCTTGTATGCATTGGGCTTCTCTTCAGAGTTCCAGTTGGGGGAAGATGATACATTGCTTTTTGGCCTAGATGCTTATGATGATACCGAAAAGCCTCGTGGGAAAGTTGTCTTTCACCATAAGGTAAGCATTTGAATGTATCCTCTTTTGCATCCCAAAGATGAATTTTGTAATTCTCAGTTGATCATAACATTGATCCTGTTTACTTTCTTTTGTTTTATAGTAACTTTCTGACATGAAATTGAACTAGATTCTGGTCTTTTTACTCATACAAAATTTTATTGGTGTGGTTGTAGTTTCCGGATCATGATCTAAGAGTGGAGGCAGTTTCTCCTGGTCTTTTTGTTGATAATACCGGTAATTACTGGGATGTTCCATTTTCAACTGCAGTTGATCTTGCTTCTGTGACTACCAGTGACTCTTCCACCGCATACCATATGTCGGCACACTACACTTCTGGGTCACCCAAGCAGTTTCAAAATAGTCATAACCATAATGATAGAGTACCACCTACTCTACTTCCTGGCTTGGCCTTCAAAAGTGCCTTTTGTTACAGGAAGAAAGTTGATATCTGGAGAAGTGAAGCACCAAAGTTGAAATTGGACCAACTGTATGACGTGTTTCTTTCAAATCCTCGTGTGTCTGCCTCAGGGATTATTGGTAAATTTTCTTCTTGTTTGTAACGGTTTTTGCTGACACGTTTTAGAGTCCTTATAGAAGGGATGCTTGGCAGTGAGCTTTAGATAACCACACATTTTCTTAGCAAAGAAGTGAGGAAACTGTTCGACATTTTCTTAACATTTCACATGCATGTTATTGTTATCACTAAATGGAAAGGATTTGAGAGCCTCTGGGATGTATGTATTAAGATAGTGGGAAGGTAACTAGTGTCATAATTTATCAAATACTTTGGTACTGATCACATCACAAAGATCTTTGATCTGGAGAATTTCCATGTTACTTGAAGCTGTGGATGCTTTTTAGAGTATTCTCATTATTTCCCTGAATTCTTTAATGGGAAGGTGCTGCTACAACTGCTGCTTTTGGGGAAAATTCAGCAAGAGCACGAATAGAAGATGGTAGTCCAGGATATTTTCTCCAGGTTTCCGGAGTGAAGTCTTCCTTTGTAGCAGATATGTTTGCATCAGGATATTTAGTGGCTCAATATGGAAACTTCCAGAGACTTGCTCTAGATCTTACCCGATTTCAGGCCCGGCTGGATTTCCCTTCTGGTTTCAAATTTCTTTCAGCTGCAACTGGTCTAACCCAAGATCTTCTCAATTCTCAAAAGCCCAGCTTGGAAGCTGTTCAGGCGATTTTACCCAACGCCACACTATCACTTCAGCAGCAGGTACCTCCTAATCAATTATTTCACAAGTTTGCACGATTTTAGTGTTTTTAAACTTCTTCTGATAAGTAAGCTTTATCTTGAAAGGACATTTTGGCTATGTTGGAATAAAATTTTCTATAAACGCTTGTAAGAGAAGAAAGTAAAAAGGTAAAATGGATTGAACTTCTTGCCTAAGGTAAAGTCAAATATTTACCTCGTGTTTTGAAGATGTTAAATAAGAAAACATTTATAAAAGTTTAATTGCTTAAGTTGATTTTAACTTATGGGAGTAGTTTAACTTAAATTCATTTTGGCTTCTTATTTTCTCCTCCCATAAATGCTTATGAAAAACTCTATCCAAACAGGGCCTTTGTTAATAAGTTGCTAAAGAAGAGGCTTGTTCTTCTGTATATGGTTTCCTATTGCTTGTGCATAGGTAAATGTATGTTATGCTTTTAAAAAAAAAAATCAAATTTTCAATTTCACTATCTTGCCTTGCCTCTGACGGTCTCCACCTCATTGATTCTATCCGTGCTTTTTCTAATCTCATGTTTTTAATCATGCACTGCAAATTGTTCAAGCATTTGGTCCTTAATGCTGCTGTAATGTTAACTAAAACACTTTATATCTTGCAGATTATTGGTCCTGTCAGTTTTAGAGTTGATTCTGGAATTACAGTTGATCTGAAGAACCCTGATTGGCCTATTCGTGCACAGGAACCTGTATTTGCTTTGGAATATGCATTGCAAGTACTTGGTTCAGCAAAAGCAGTTGCATGGTATAGCCCCAAACGCCAAGAGTTTATGGCAGAACTTCGTTTCTATGAAACATAAACAATAGCCCAATAAGCACTATAGAAATATCCTTAGATTGCAAAAGCTAGTTGGTAAAAGGTCCATTAGTTTTCATTCTACCCTATGGCTTGCCAATAGGTCTGTGTTTCACTACCTCTATTGGAATTGTAAGAAGAGAACTACCAAATTTCATTGAATTCCGGGATTTTCAATGTAAACATTTTGTACCACAAATTCTTTGCAAAACTTATGTGAAACTCTTCTTTTCCTGATTTTACCAGGCATCAAATTCAGCTAAGGTTGATGTCAGCATGAGCATAATTATTGGAAGTTTTCAATTTCATTTATAATGTGCAATCAAGAGTGTTACTGAAGTTGACTTATGGTTACTAATAAGCAGTTGGTGCTCATACAAACTAACATCCAACTTGTACAGAAAACCAAAATAAACCAAACAACTGTCTTTAACTACCTTGTTACGTCTCCTTGGCGTTCAACAACCAAACCACAGAAGTCTCCAAAAATGAGAAAGAAACATTGCTTGTCGTAATTTGTGTATTGCCAGAGGGCACGTTAATCAGACACGTAACGAACATTAATCAATCATGGTGTGCATTGGCTCCACGTGACGAGCATCACATCGAAATGGTCAAACCAACAACATTTGGTTACTTGCTATTGGCAAACGGTGCATGATTATCGGCGAGATAGAGACACATTTTGGATGTAACTTAAATTGGAATAGGAAAATGTCATTGCAACAATATACCCTTTCTTTCAAATTACAAATCTTTTGAATAATTAGAAAACAGTACCTAGGTAACTATCTTGGTTTGATCCTATTAGTATTTATCATTTCATAACTAGAAAAATATAATCATCTTGTGTTAAACTTATTTTAACATATCTAAATATAATCATCTCAAAGATTGGATGAAATATATTATAAATAAAGTATGAGGGAATGCATATATAAGTGATATTTTCATATATTTAATATAATAATTTATTTACTAAGAAAGAAAATTTTATTTACTAAGAAAAAAATTGAAAAACCGAATTTGGCTGATGCAATAGAAGGAGTGAGCACATAGTTAAATGCCACGAGAGGCAAGTAGAAGTTGCTTTCTTTCCATCACTTCTATCACCTTCTTTCAATTTCAAGATTTGGAAAAGAACAAACTTTGTGACTGCAACATCTTCCTCATAAGCCATTGGATTGGACTCACACCATTCAATTTCTAAACACAGAGAAGTTATGACGTCAAGTACCCAAGCCTACGGTGAGCCATGGTACTGGGACAACCGCTACACCAACGAACCTGGTCCCTTCGATTGGTACCAAAAGTACCTCACTTTGGCTCCCATCATCAACCTCTATGTCCCTCCTACGCAACGCATCCTCGTCGTTGGTTGTGGCAACTCAGGCACGTTTTTTTCTCGTACCCTTCTTCTTCTTTTCTCTTCTTTTAGTCTTTTGTTCAGATCTCTTTCATGGGTACATGCCTCTTTCTTTGGATTCAATGAAAAATTAGATTTTTATGTTTCTTGGGAAGTTTTGAAAAATAAAAAGATTTTGTGGTGTTTGCAGCCTTCAGCGAAGGCATGGTGGTTGATGGCGGGTACACAGATGTTGTCAACATTGATATATCCTCGGTGGTTATTGAAGCTATGAAAAGAAAATATCAAGATTGTCCCCAATTGAAATGTATCCTTTTTTGCTTTGTGATTTATCTGTGTCAATTTTACATGCTATGGAACCGTAAAAGAGTTTAATGGTGCACACCTGTGCCTCTGTCTATGAATGATTTTTACATTGTCTATCGATTTTAAGTTAGTTATTGAAAATGTCAACAAAATGGTTCTAAAGTATTAGACTTTATAGATTTTAACAAAGATGGTAATAATGTCGAGTGTGATGTAACCTTTATAATTGGGCAGATATGAAAATGGATGTGAGAGATATGAGTGATTTTCAATCAGAGTCTTTTGATGCTGCTATTGACAAAGGTGTGCTTACTGTTTAATTTTAGTTTCTTTTTATTATAATAAGCTCATATTGGACAATGAATTGTGCTGATACTGTTTGGTTTTGCTTATCAGGGACTCTTGACTCTATCTTGGTGAGTGTAGTGATGGTTCACTGAAATGGTGGGTGTAGTTATGTTTGACAAGTCTTATAGTTTGGTCTTTGCATGTTTTTGTTTGTAGTGTGGAAATAATTCAAGACAAAACGCCACAAAAATGCTTGAGGAGATTTGGAGGTATAATAAAACCATGAACAAAAGTCTATAATTGTTTGTTTTATTTTGGATTTTTTTATTCTTGATCTGTTCACCATTATTGAAGCAGTTGATGACACACTATAGGGTCCTCAAGGATAAAGGAGTTTATGTTCTGGTAATTGCACCTCTTTAGTTAAGCTTCAATCTGCATTCAGATTACTCTCCAATGGATAGAATGTGCCTTTGCATTTCACCTGAGCAGGCTTGAATGGTTCTAAAATCTGCAGGTGACATATGGAGCTCCGCTATATCGCCTACGTTTGCTACGAGAATCATGTTCATGGACAATAAAACTCCATGTCATAGGTTGGTTGGCTTCAATCTTTTGTAGTCCAAGTTATTTAAATAGACCATTTGCTACCCTTGTATGAAGTATATTATTCATTTTTAGCCTTATGCACTAAAAATGGAGTGTAAACTAAGCCTTAGTCTATAACCACTGTCATGATATATGCAGAGAAACTTGCCTCAGAAGAGAAATCTGAACAACCAGTTTGGGAGCTGACAAAACCTGTTCCCCTCAATGATGATGGAAGCTCTGTGGAGGAAGCCTTAGGAAGGAATCCTGATGTCCATTACATATATATTTGCACTAAGGTAATCAATGATTCATGGTGCCTATGCTTATTATATTTCGTTGGTCAAATACATGTCACTATTCTGAATAATAACTAAATTTATGTTTTGTAATTCAGACTTCTGACTTAAGTTGAGTGCATCCTTTGCCCATTTGGACTAACCATTTTTGTTATAATGCTTCTGTTAGGAAATTCCTGCTAACTCAGCCACAGATGCATGATTGGACTTACTAGAGAAGGAGGCGTGCATTTTCACTCTCCACAAATTCATGTTGTCACTTCTTTTACCGTAGTTGATCTTATTAGAGATTGTAATGTTGTTTTCAAAGATAAACTATACGAATTATGATTGATTTCTCAGTGTGATATCAAGACAAGCGTGTCTTTAATTTCAAATTTGATTGATTCTATGACTCTTTTCTTAACTGAACCATTTATAGGGTAATGTTAAAATGTATTCTTATTCTAAATTCTATTACAGTTAACTGTTGGCATTGTTGTATTATATTTTAAGCTTTTCATTATTGTGGCTTTTTTCTTATGTAGCCAATTGACCAAATCTCAAGCTATTATTAGATGCAAATGTAGTAATAATTTGAATTTCTAATTAAAACTCTTTAACCAATATCACCTCTTTTGTTCTTATAATAGTTTCCATTAAGAGTCACCATTGAAAATAATCTCAAGTGTAATAAAATGGATTAAGTAGATATTTTGGTCCATACCAGTCACTCAACAAACCAATCCTTGGAAGACCCTTGGCTCTTCCATGTCTATTGATAGTGAAGGTAACAGGTGTGCAAATTAGGTCCCTATGGAATTTTTATTGTTTTGTCTCTCAACAATTATAAATAAATAAACAAAACAGTATTTTTGGAAGTGCATAGATTTCAAAGGATTTTTTCTTTTATATATAAAAGTTATGAAGAGTTTAAAAGATTCTGTAAAAATGTAATAGTTTTTTATAGATATTTTTTATGATTAGGATTTTGTAATTTGAATTTTAATGGATTTATAAAGAGATATGAATTCATGATTTTTGAAATGTTGTATGAACTGACTAAAAGTTTAAAGAATTTCATACATTTGAAAAATGAAATCTCCCATTTTAATGAACAACTAATAACATTACGTCAATAAGACATTCTCCTTTTTAAGCAAACATATTTTATAAGTACTTACAATATATTTTATTTTATTTTAGAAGAAAAGAAACACTTGTGTAATGTCATAAACAAATTATTAATTACTTTTTACATAATTGTAACCAATCATTAATTTTAAGTTTTTATAAAACCACTACTTAATAATCATTTCAATTTTTTTTTTTAAATTCTATGGGGTAGAGTCTCTAAAACCAGAAAAAACACACCAATATTTCAATATCAAATATATTATTTTTGAATTTTAAATATATTAAGATAACATTGAGCCAAATTACATTTAAAATACTATTCAATTTAGAGTATTTTTTATTTAATATTTAAAAACGTCTCGAACAGTCAAAAAAGAAGAAGAAATATACAAATTATTTTTAACCTTAATTTTTTTGTGTTATATGAGATTTTTTTGGGTGTAACCTTGAAAAGCAAAACATAAAGGAAAAGCAAAGTCAAAAGAAGTGCTTGCTTCTTTTCTGGTAATTTTTTTTTTCTTATATCAAAGAAACAAACAAGGCTTAAGTAAAGTACAATTGCCGCCGTATGTTTCGGCTACCGGGTTGGACGGTCTCAGGTGGGTCCAACAAACGGTTGGGAAGATCGTGGCCAGATCTTGACCTCACTCACACGCACGGGTTCTCTTGTTCGTTCCTTCACTGTTCACACTCAGAGAAAGAGAGAAATAGAGAGTGATGGAAGAAGAAGAAGAGCTTAAAGTTATGGAAAAGGGGTGCAAGGAAACTCCTGTTCGAGTTTATGCTGATGGGATTTATGATCTCTTTCACTTCGGCCATGCCCGTTCTCTTGAGCAAGCTAAAAAACTGTAATTCATACTCTCTACTTCGTTTTTCATTTGAAAAGGACACGTCTTTATGACTTGTACTTCAACACCATGTTTTATTCCTTTTGGGTTGGTTGGTTGGTTGGTGCATGTTCATGAACTAAACTTGACTTCACTCTACTTTTTCTCACTTCAAAACGGGGTTTTGTGTGTTTTGCTGAATCAGTCTTTTTTTTTTTTTTTTTTTTTTTTTTTTTTTTAATTTTTTTTTTTTTTTTGGGAAAATTTTTTTTTTCTCTTTTTTTTTTTTTTTTTTGTGTTTTGTTGTTTCTGTTTTTTTTTTTTTTTTTTCTTTTTTCCATTTTTAGACTTAGTTGTTTTTTGAGGGAAAATGTTCATGCTGCCTAACTCGATTTGTTTTTTCTTAATTAAAGGTTTCCAAACACTTATCTCCTTGTTGGATGCTGCAATGATGAGATCACCCATAAGTATAAGGGCAAAACTGTTATGACTGAGAAGGAACGCTATGAGTCCCTCCGCCACTGCAGGTTTTGTTCTCTCTTTTCTTTTTTGGTTTAAATTTTGACTCTTTTTTGCATATGTTCCTACTTTTACTGTACACTTGATGAGAAAGCTTGTTTCTTATCAAAGAATTATGGTTAAATTATACATATACTGTAAAGGGTGTCAACCAATAAAAAATTGTCAAATATGAAAATTTTATTGAATTTTACAATTCTAAAAATCATGTCTTCTTCTATGATTTGTCATTTATTGATGTCGTCTATATTCTTTACAGCGTCAGTGCATAGCTTTTACAATTATGAATTATATTTGCTTCCGTTCAGGTTTTGGTAGTATATAGTTTGATGGCATGTGTTGCTGTTGAAATTTACCTGCCCTTTCTTTCATTACCCTTTTCTGGGAAACTGGTTGTATGGTTTTTGACTATGATACTTCTGTTGACTATTTTTCAGAGTAATCTAAGTATGGTACAAGGTTGTAGTTTTGATTTTAGAGTATAGACAAGTCATGGATGTCAAGTTTTTGTTTCCATTAGTAAAACTACTGTTTCTGGACTCATATGACTGCCTAACTGATTGCAACCGTGATTGTGCTAATTTGTAGTGTCCGAGTTCTTTGGTGCTTCTGTATTGGAGATCTCAATCGATTAGAAATATGGCCAAATTATAATATATAACTGGATGTAAATCTTATTTTAGAAGTCTATTTTATGATGTATGAGTTAAACTTAAAGTCGATTTTTGTAAGAATGTTTAGTTCTTAATGTTAGAGGTGTGCTGGATATCTTACATTGACCAGAGATACAATAAAGTTATAATATATCAATGAGTGCAAACTCACTTTATAAATCTTTTTTGTGAGGTTGAGTTAAGTTTAAAGTCTATTTTTGAATTTAGTATCATACTGCTGTTAATCTTTTCGTATCATACTGCTGAGGTTTTTCCGAGTTAGCTGCATCTTGTAGCTGATTTTAGAGGCTAAGTTTTTACTGTGCTGCTCTGACTAGATTATTGGCTTTCATTTCATCACCCTTATTTTATTTGTATGTGGCGGTGGTCCTGTGGTATTGTTTCATCTGGATAGACTTTGGAGGATGGATTTTATTTCCAATACATTTTATTTTGAAAATCATTTGCTTCATCCTCGATAATCTCTGTAGTTTTTTTTTTTTTTTTTTATTTTTTTCCTTAATTTTAGTTGGTTTTTTTTATTTTTAAGAAATAAAACTTAAATTAAATCCAT